>Ga0247611_10001147_pt1 | contig 48578 bp, 34 predicted proteins | sample 177DNAGHGhighgp2_FD_192422 | JGI IMG/M metagenome (GOLD analysis project Ga0247611, IMG submission 192422) | Sheep rumen microbial communities from Palmerston North, Manawatu-Wanganui, New Zealand - 1770 DNA GHGhigh gp2 | ecosystem: Host-associated > Mammals > Digestive system > Stomach > Rumen... | reverse complement strand
ATTAATTTTCCAAGGAATAATACACCTTGTCCACCGAATCCGGCAATAAGAATTTTATTTTCCATTATTTATTATCCTCCTTAGTTTTATCTTTAAATACACCAAGTGGATAATATGTTTGCATATTATCTTCTAACCATTTTAAAGCATCTTTTGGTTCCATACCCCAGTTAGTAGGACATGTTGATAATACTTCAATAAGAGAGAAACCTTTCTTATTAATTTGGTTTTCAAATGCTTGTTTAATTGCTCTTTTAGCGTTTTTGATATTTTTAACATTGTTTACAGCAACTCTTTCAATATATGCTGCACCATCAATTTCTTTTAACATTTCACAAACTTTAACAGGGTAACCTACAACAGTTACATCTCTACCATATGGAGAAGTTTGTGTTACTTGGTTAGGTAATGTTGTTGGAGCCATTTGTCCACCAGTCATACCATAAATAGCATTGTTTACGAAGATGATTGTAATATTTTCACCTCTAGCAGCTGAGTGTACAGTTTCAGCAGTACCGATAGCAGCTAAGTCACCATCACCTTGATATGTAAATACGATATTATCAGGTAGTGCACGCTTTAAGCCTGTAGCTACAGCTGGAGCTCTACCATGAGCAGCTTGTACCATATCACAGTTAAAATAGTTATATGAGAATACTGAACAACCAACTGAAGCAACACCAACAGTCTTATCAAGTATACCAAGTTCTTCTAATGCTTCAGCAACTAATCTATGAATGATACCATGAGTACATCCAGGACAGTAGTGAAGTGGTGCATCTGTTAATCCTTTTGTTTTGTCAAATACAACAGCCATTATTTTGCACCTCCAATTTCTTCGATTTTAGCTAATACTTCTTCAGGAGATGGGATCATACCACCAGTTCTACCTACGAAGTAAACTGGGCGAGAACAATCAATTGCAAGTTTAACATCTTCAATCATTTGTCCCATATTTAATTCTACAGAAATAAATGCTTTAGCAGTCTTACTAGCCTTCTTTAAAGCCTCTTTAGGGAATGGCCATAAAGTGATAGGTCTAATTAAACCAACTTTAATACCCTTATTTCTTGCTTCAACGATTGCATTCTTAGATACTCTTGCTGCAATACCGAAGGCAACAACAATAATATCAGCATCTTCTGTCATAAATTCTTCATACATTACTTCATTCTTTTCAACTTCTGCATATCTATCATATCTTCTATGATTCCATACTTCTAGTTCTTCTGGAAGTAAGCTTAAAGAGTTAATAACATTTCTTCCTTCATGATTCTTTGTTCCATTTGTAGCCCATGGTTTTTCAATTACTGGAATCTTTACATCAGTTAATTGAACTGGTTCCATCATTTGTCCCATAGTACCATCAGCTAAAATCATAGCTGTCATTCTGTACTTTTCAGCTAAATGGAATCCTTTGAATGTTAAATCATACATTTCTTGTACTGTAGCTGGAGCTAAAACAATTAGATGATAATCACCATGTCCTCCACCTTTACAAGCTTGGAAGTAATCTGATTGAGATGGTTGAATACCACCTAGACCAGGGCCTCCTCTTTGTACGTTAACTACTAATGCTGGAAGTTCACAACCAGCTAAGTAAGAAATACCTTCTTGTTTTAAACTGATACCAGGGCTTGATGATGATGTCATAACTTTAACACCAGCACTAGCAGCACCAATTACCATATTAATAGCAGCCACTTCTGATTCTGCTTGAAGGAAAGTTCCTCCAATTTTTGGCATACGCTTTGCCATATATGCTGCAACCTCTGTTTGAGGTGTGATAGGATAACCAAAATAGTGTCTACATCCAGCAGTAATAGCAGCTTCAGCCATTGCTTCATTACCCTTCATTAATACCTTTTCTGCCATGTTTTCACCTACTTTTCTACCTTAATAACTGTATCAGGACACATTGTTGCACAGAATGCACAGCCAATACATTTTTCTTGATCAGTCATCATTACAGGGTTATATCCCTTTTCATTAATTTTGTCAGATAAAGCTAAGATTTGCTTTGGACATGCAGTAACACATAATCCACAACCTTTACATCTAGCTTCATTAATTGTTAATTTAGCCATAACCAATGTCCTTTCTATTTTTAATTTACCACTATTATAATTATATACCTAATTATACCCATAAACCATAGTTAATTAGACTTAAAGGTAAAATATTGTCTACTAAACCTTCAATTTCTTTAACTAGATCTTTTCTAACTGAAGTATATTTTACTTTTAAACCAGTCAATTTTTCTACTTCTTTAGCATATTCTAAAGAATTTAGAATAGTTTCTTTAGTAGTTTCTCTTCCTAGATTAGAGTTATTAATAATGGCAGTAAATTTGATACCTGCAACTTCTTCAATTTCTTTCATTATTTCTAAAGTCTCTTCTGGAGTTCTAGTTTCAAATCTGTATTTGTTTATAATTAAAAACATATCATAATCATTTTCTTTTAGAATTTCATTTCTAAAACGACCGAGAGCATAAGCTCCTCTATCATCTCCTCCTACATCTACAACAGCATATTTATCTGGCTCTCTAACCATCCTATAGCATTCTGGATTCATAGCAGGACAATCTACGTTTGTATTTGCATAATCAGAAGCAATTAGAGGAATATTATTTTCATCTAAAATATCTTTTCCATCTAATGTTCTAAAATATGGATTAACGATATCTAAGTCATATACTATAACATCATTCTTAATCATTAAAGCAAAATTTAAAGCAATATTTGTTTTACCAGTTCCATAGTGACCTAAAAACAAATTAACTCTTTTCATTATTTTACTTCTACTGTCCAACCAAATTCATCTTTGATCTTACCAGTTTGGATTCCTGTGATCTTATCATAAAGCATTTGAGATACTGGACCAATCTTACCATTATTGATTTCATATTTCTTTCCATTAACTTCAATTAAGCCAATTGGTGAGATAACTGCAGCTGTACCGCAACCCCAAGCTTCTTCTAGAGTTCCGTTTTCAACAGCATTAGTTAATTCTTCTAATGATAATTTTCTTTCAGTTGCTTTAATTCCTTCTTTATGAAGAATTTCAAGACAAGATTTTCTTGTGATACCTGGAAGAATTGATCCTAGTAAAGCTGGAGTAATAACTTCTCCATTAATCTTAAACATTACGTTCATAGCTCCAACTTCTTCGATGTATTTTCTTTCAACACCATCAAGCCATAGAACTTGTGAATAACCCTTTTCTTCAGCCTTTTTACCAGCTCTTGAGGATGCAGCATAGTTACCACCACATTTAGCAAAACCAGTACCTCCACGTACTGCTCTTACATCTTCAGTTTCAATTAAAATCTTAACTGGATTTAATCCTTCTTTGTAGTATGAACCTACTGGTGAAAGGATAATAACAAATGTTGAATGATGAACTGTATGAACACCTAGTGTTTCATCATTTCCAAATAGGAATGGTCTAATATAAAGGCTTGTTCCCTTTGCCTTTGGAATCCATTCTTTATCAATTTCAACAAGTTTTTTAATAGCTTCTACGAAATCCTCTTCAGGAATTTCAGGTAAGCAAAGTCTATCAGCAGACTTGTTCATTCTCTTAGCATTTTCATAAGGTCTAAATAATTGAATTTTGCCATCTTCTGTTAGATAAGCTTTCATACCTTCAAAGATTTCTTCACCATAGTGTAGAACTGTTGATGCTGGTGATAAGCTTAAGTTTCCATAAGGAACGATTCTAGCATTATGCCAACCATTTTCATAATCGTGATCCATAATGAACATGTGATCAGTAAAATACTTACCAAAGCCTAGTGAATTTTCATCAGGTTTTTGTTTTGGATTTTCATTTTTTACAATTTTAATTTCCATAATTTCCACCTCTTAAATTAATTTATTTTTTATTTTTTCTTCGGCCTCTTCGCGCATCTTGTATTTTAAGATTTTACCCGCTGCGTTCATAGGGAAGGATTTAACTAAATCAATATATCTTGGTACTTTGTGACGTGCTATATTCTTAATCATATAGTCTCTAAGTTCATCAGTAGTCATTTCCTCTCCTTCTTTTACGATGACATAAGCATAAACCTCTTCACCATATTTTGGATCAGGTACACCAACTACTTGTACATCACTTACTTTAGGATAAGTATAGATAAAGTCCTCTAATTCTTTTGGATAAATGTTTTCACCACCACGAATTATCATATCTTTTAATCTACCTGTTATCTTATAGTTACCATCAGGTCTTCTTAAAGCTAAATCTCCAGTATGTAGCCATCCATCTTTATCGATAGCTTGTGCTGTTTCTTTAGGCATCTTGTAATAACCTTTCATTATATTGTAGCCCCTAGCCACAAATTCACCTACTGTATTATCTGGCAAATCTTGATTAGTTTCAGGATCCACAATCTTACATTCAATGTTTGGAAGTGGTCCACCGACTGTTTCAACTCTAACATCAATAGGGTCTTCAGTAGTACTCATTGTACAACCAGGACTTGCTTCTGTTTGACCATAGACAATAGTAATCTCTTTCATATTCATCTTTTCAATAACTTCTCTCATTACAGCTACTGGACAAGGTGAACCTGCCATAATACCTGTACGCATATAAGAGAAATCTACATTAGGGAAGTATTCATGAGAAAGCATTGCGATAAACATTGTTGGTACACCATGGAAGCATGTAATCTTTTCTTGATTAATGCACTCTAAGGCAGGACGTGGTGAATAATAAGGTAGTGGATAGATAGATACACCATGAGTCATAGATGCAGTCATAGCAAGAACCATTCCAAAACAGTGGAACATTGGCACTTGAATCATCATTCTATCTGCTGTAGATAAATCCATTCTATCTCCAATACATTTACCATTATTAACAACGTTATAATGTGTTAACATAACTCCCTTAGGGAATCCTGTAGTACCTGATGTATATTGCATATTACATACATCATGAATATCTACTTCTTTAGCTCTTCTTAACACTTCACTTAAAGGTATGTTTTTCCCTAAATCTAGCGCTTCTTTAAATGTCATAGAACCTGGATTTCTAAATCCAACTGTAATAACATGTCTTAAGAAAGGAAGTGCTTTTGCATGCATCTTTTCTCCAAGTTTAAGACTAGCTAGTTCAGGACATAATTCATTAATTATTTCAGCATAATTTGTTTTTTGATAGCTTTCAGTTAATACTAAAATCTTTGTATCAGATTGACGTAATAAGTATTCAATTTCATGAATCTTATACGCAGTATTTACAGTAACTAGGATAGCTCCTATTTTTGTTGTAGCCCAGAAAGCTATATACCATTCTGGAACATTACTTGCCCATACTGCGACTTTATCTCCATGCTTAACACCTAAAGCAATTAAAGATTTAGCAAAATTATTTACATCATCTCTAAATTCTTTATAAGTTCTTGTGTAATCAAGAGTTGAATATTTAATCGCAATTTGATCTGGGAAGTTTTCAACCATTGTATCTAAGACATCACTAAATGTCTTTTCAATTAATGTTTCTTTCTTCCATACAAATTTACCAGTATTAGTTTTATTACTAAATAAATTTGATTTCCATGAAGGTTTATCTTTTAAGAAAGACATGTAATTAACAAATTGAGGGAATACAATATCAGCACTTAAAACTGAATCAATCCATTGAGGACGCATTTCAAGTGATAAATATCCTTCATAGTTAATACTTCTTAGTGCCGCAAATACATCTTTAATTGGAAGTTCTCCTTCACCTAATAAGACATAATTTACTTTACCATTTTCTATCTTAGAATCTTTAACGTGAACATGTTTTACATATGCACCAAAGTTTTTAATAGTATCATTTACACTTTCATGACCAAATTGATAAGTATGGTGAAAATCCCATACTGCAGCCAAATTATCATCTGCGAAGCTATCAAGCATTTTCTTAATTCTTAATGTATCAGCAAAAATACCCATAGTTTCAAGTAATAGAGTTATACCATTTTTAATAGCAAAATCTAATACTTCATTAATGATATCTTTTATTAATTCATCTTCTTCTTCATTAGATAAATCAGTTACATGCATTGCATGAATTCTAATATATTCACATCTTAAATTCTTAGCAAGAATTATTAATTCTTTAATTTCATCAATTGTTTCTTTTTTCTTTGATGAATCTGCAAGATTACCTGTAGAATCAATACAAGAAATAGAAACATTATTTTCATTTAAATATCTTAATGTTCTTAAGACATTTTCATCACTAAACGGAGCATGTTCCTGGAAGCTCTTGGCATTATGAATTTCAATACCTTCAATTCCAAGAGATTTGGCAATGGAAACTAATTCAGTTAAATTAGAATTCCAACCATTTGTCGAGAAAGATAATTTCATTAATTATTCTCCTCATCATAAACTATCTTATTAACTGCTTGAATGTATGCTCTAATACTTGCTCCGTTAATATCAGTAGATACACCGCTTCCTGAATATAATTTACCATTATATCTTAACTTAATTAGTGCTTCACCCATTGATTCAGCACCTTCAGTAGTTGATTTAATCTTGAAATCATCAAGTTCAAAACTTCTACCGATTATTTGTTCAATTGCTTTAAATGATGCATCAATTGGACCATCACCATAAGCAATACCAAATAATTCTTCTTTTCCTTTATATAATGTAATAGTTGAAGTAGATTTAATCTTATTTCCACTATTAATTACAAAACTATCTAATTTATAAGTTTGAGGTACTTGCATTGCGACATTAGCAATGATTACATCAAGCTCTTTTAATTTTATTTGTGCCTTCTTATTAACTGTATTTAAGAATGTTTCATAAACTGCATTTTGATCATTAACTGATAGATCATAGCCTAAAGTCTTAATAATATCATTTAATTCTTCTTCACTAACATTCTTATCTAATAATTTAATATCAGAAACTGTTTCATTTTTAGTAATTGATTCTTTATTTGAATCATGATCGTTTCTAATTACATCAATTAAATCTATTACTTTTGTTGCATCAACATTCATTTCAAATTTATTCTTATTTCCTAAAGTTTTAATAATATTACAAATATTACCTAGTTTAGGAAGTTCTTTTCCAAGTACTGTAGTTTTAACAAAATCAACATCATTAATTGATGAGATTACAGATGCACTTGCAAGTGATAAAGCATTAGAACATCCAATACCTAATTTATTAGTTTTTGTGTTCTTTCTAATATCTTTTACAAATGCACAAAATTCGTTAGGTAAGGCAATTCCAGCACTATCCATTACTGAAACATAATCTGCTTCGCTTGCTGCATTAATAGCATCATATAAATATTTTTTTTCAGCTCTTGTTGCATCAGTGAAGACGGCTTCAACTTTGACATTTAAGCTCTTTGCATAGCTTATTAATTCTTTAATTGTTTCAATCATCTTTTCTGGTTTTTTATGATATAAGTATTCCATTTGCATAACAGTTGATGGAAATTCAATAGCTATGATTGAATCCTTACTATTTTTTACTACATCATAAGCTAAATCAATTGATTCTTTTGTAGCTACTGCACTACAACTAATTTTTGAATTTTTAATAAATGTTGAAATAGTTCTAAATAAGACGGAGTCAGTTTTAGGATCTTCAACTGGTCCTACACCAATAATATCTACTTTGAGGTCGTCTAAATGCCTAGCTATTTCCAGCTTTTCTTTGAAACTCATTTCTAATTCTTTACTTGTTAAGTTTTTTCTTAAAGTTTCATCGCAAATAATTACTTTCATTTTGATATTCCTCCTTTTATTTTTTCTACAAATTAAGTAATTTTTTTATATTTTCACTTAAGATTAATTTATTTTCTTCTTCACTTAATCCTAAAGCAAAAAACCTTTCTAATTCTTCTTTGGCATCCCACATTGGATAATCAGTTCCAAAGAAAAACTTGTCTACACCAAATGTCCTTATTAGTTGGATTGCCTTGTAAGGTTCCAAGAAATAAAGGGATGATGATGTGTCAAAATAAACATTGTTATATTTTAGGTTTTCATATTCTCTATAATTACCCCATGTTGAATATCCACCAAAGTGAGCAGCAATACACTTTAAATCTTTAAATTTATTAGCTACTCTAACTAATCTTTCTTGGCTTGAATAATCATATCTTTTATCTCCCATATGAAATAGGATAGGTAATTTTCCACTTGCATTTTTGTATATTTTATCAAGTGCTGGATCATCAATATAAAACTTTTGAAAATCAGGATGTAATTTAATTCCTTTAAATCCATTTTTAATAGCAAAATCAATTTCATCTATTATTTCTTCTTCAGTTAAATCTTGATGAAGAGTAATAAAGCCAATAAATTCTTTATGAGCATCCATCTCAGCTTTAATGAATGTATTAATTGAATGTACTTGATGCGGAGTTGTTGCTACTGAATGTACCAAGAAACGTGATATTCCAGCCTTTTTTCCTTCTTCAATTAGTCCTTCTACGGTTCCCTTGTATTCCATAGGGATACCATAGAATTCGCCAACTGCTTGACTTGCTTTTTCTGCAATTTTATCTGGATATATATGCGCATGTGCATCAATTATTTCCATAAAACCACCTACTTATTGCCCATTTTTCTTAAATCTGTACGTTTAATCTTTCCACTAATTGTCTTTGGTAATTCATCAAAGAATTCAACAATTCTTGGATATTTATATGGTGCTGTATTAGTCTTAACATATTGTTGAATTTCTTTCTTTAAATCTTCAGACTTTTCTTTACCAGGAACTAATACGATATTTGCTTTTACAACTTGACCACGAATTGGGTCAGGTGCACCTGTAACAGCACATTCTAATACATAAGGTAATTCCATGATGACACTTTCAATTTCAAATGGCCCAATTCTATAACCACTTGATTTGATTACATCATCAATTCTACCTACATACCAATAATAACCTTGTTCATCATGCCATGCTGTATCACCTGTATGATACATTCCATCATGCCATGCTTCTTTTGTCTTTTCAGGATTTCTATAATATTCTTTGAATAATCCGCAAGGGACTCTCTTATCAGTTCTAATGATGATTTCACCAGTTTCACCATCTTTACATGGATTTCCATCTGGATCAACGATATCAACATCATATAGTGGAGATGGTTTACCCATAGAACCTCTTACAATTGTTGCACCGACAAAGTTACCTACTACTGCTGTAGTTTCTGTTTGTCCGAATGCTTCAACTAGATTAACACCTGTAGCTTTAATCCATTGTGAATAAACTTCAGGATTTAGTGCTTCACCAGCAATTGCTGCATATCTAACTGATGATAAATCATATTTAGATAAATCTTCTTTGATGAAGAATCTATAAATTGTAGGTGGCGCACAGAATGTTGTGATATTGTATTTGGCAAACATTGGTAGGACATTAGAACTATCGAATTTATCGAAGTCATATGTGAATACTCCTGCTTCACATAACCATTGTCCATATAGTTTACCCCATAAAGATTTACCCCAACCTGTTTCACTCATTGTAAAGTGTAATCCATCAGGTACGACATTTTGCCAGTATTTAGCTGTAATGAAATGTCCTAGTGGATATTTATGTGAATGAGCTGTAAGTTTAGGATTTCCTGTTGTTCCACTTGTGAAGAACATTACCATATAATCATCTCCACATGCAGAATCAGGTTTTCTATCATAAACATCAGAGAATTTAATGAATTCATTATTATAATCATGCCATCCTGCAGGAATTGGATCATCTACTGTTGTAGCGCAAACTTTAATTAAGTTGCATCCTACTTCCTTCTCGGCTTCATCAATTCTATCGGTTACATCATCATCATCTGTTGCAACGATTGCTTTTACGCTTGCTGCTTTAAATCTATATACATAATCATGTACCATTAGTAGATTTGTAGCAGGAATAGCTATTGCACCAATTTTATGAAGTGCCATCATAGCATACCAGAAATGATAGTGTCTCTTTAATACTAGCATTACTGTATCACCTTTTTTAATACCAAGTGATTCAAAGTAATTAGCTGTCATTGATGAATATCTAGCAATATCATTAAATGTAAATGTTCTTTCTCTAAATTTTTTATCTACATATAACATTGCTCTTTTATTAGGTTTAGTCTTACCTAAAACATCTACGATATCAAAAGCAAAGTTAAATTTGTCTTCATTCTTAAATGTGATGCCATTAATGATTCCTTTATCATCTAAAGTAGTATCAATCCACTTTTCATAAATAGGATCTTTAATGTGTGCAGCATCTGTATTAGTTAATGATGAAGTTTGAGTAATACGCTTCATACTAGCTAAACCTGACTTATCAGGATCAACTACAAAGGCATAGAATACTAGATCTTCACCACCAAGTGCTGTTTCATCATGAGGAATTGATGAATCATGATAAATTGTATCTCCTTCATGAAGGATTTCAACATCATCGCCAATAATCTTTTTCATTGTACCTTTAACTACGATATTTAATTCTTGTCCTCTATGAGTAACCATTTTCTTTGGTCCCATTAGAGCTTCTTCATTATAAGGAATAGTTACTAAGAAAGGCTCAACAAAACGATTTTTGAATAATGGAGCTAAGTGTTCATATACAACACCATGCTTACCATAAATATTCATTCCTTCTTCTTTTCTTGTTAGTGTGTAATCCGCAAGTTTTGGAGTTCTACCATCAATAATTGATGTGATTTCGATATTGCAGATTCTTGCAAACTTATAGATGAAAGAGAATGTAATGTCACTTCTACCTTCTTCTAAAGCTTGGTAATCCTCTAAATCCATATCAGTCATTGCAGCAACTTCTTTGTCAGTTAAACCACAATCTTCTCTAACAGACTTGATACGGCAAGCGATTTCTTCAATTTCTTTTGTTAGTTTGTTAATAATCATTTTCTTTTCTCCTTTTTATATATTAGTATTATATATAAAAAAACCGTCTCAAAATATCATTTGAGACGAGATTACCCGCGGTACCACTCAATTTATGTATTTATATACATCTCTTTAGGATCTATCAATCCCTTTGCTTTAACGCAGCTATACGGAGCTTCCTAATAGAATAATCGTTCAGAGGCCCTACTCAAAAGCGATGGCTAATTGAATGACTCCTCGCTAATTTTCACCAACCATTAGCTCTCTACAGATTTATCACTCTAGCGTCTTTATCACGGCATTTAATATATACATACTACATTCATAATAGCACTTGAAAAAACATATTTCAATTATAAAAAACTATGTAAATGTTTTCACAATTCCTTTGAATTATATTTTTTCAAAGTTTCTTCTTTAAACTCCATAAATCTATTTTCCTTAATGGCTTTTCTAATATTATACATTAAAGTCTTTAAGAAATATAAATTATGATAAGTTATTAGTCTCATTGATAATATTTCTTCTTCTTTAAATAAATGTCTTATATAGCTTCTAGTGAATGTTTTGCATACCATACAATCACATTCTTTATCTAATCCAGCCATATCACGTTCAAAACATGCATTTTTTATTATTAATCTTCCATGGCTTGTTATGGCAACACCATGTCTTGCTATACGTGTTGGATTAACGCAATCAAACATATCTATACCACGTTCTACACCGTTAAGAATATCTTCTACTTCTCCAACACCCATTAAATATCTAGGTTTATCTTTTGGCATTTCATCCTTTAAGAAATCTAATACTTTATGCATTTCTTCTTTAGATTCTCCAACAGATAGCCCTCCTATAGAGAAACCTTCAAAACCTATTTTTTCTAATTCCTCTAAGCAATGTTTTCTTAAATCTAGGAAAGGACCACCTTGAACAATACCAAATAAGATTTGTTCATCAGGCTTTTTATGTACGTCTTTTCCTCTTTTTGCCCATCTTATTGTCCTATCAACTGATTCTTTCATATATTTATAAGATTCGTTAAAAGGTGGGCATTCATCAAAACTCATTATTATATCTGCGCCCAGTTTATTTTGTATATCAATTGATATTTCTGGAGACATAAAGAGTTTTGAACCATTCTTATGGTGTCTAAAATAAACACCTTCTTCAGTTATTTTTCTAAGTTCTGATAAACTAAATACTTGAAACCCTCCACAATCTGTAAGAAGGGATCCATCCCAGTGCATCATACCACGTATTCCACCATGTGCTTCAACAATATCAGCTCCAGGTGAAAGCCATAAATGGTAAGTGTTACCTAATATCAGTCCATCAGATACTTCTTTTATTTCATTTGGCATTAGGGATTTTACAGTTGCTTTTGTACCAACAGGCATAAAAATCGGTGTTTCATAATCACCATGTTTTGTGTGTAAAATACCCACTCTAGCATAATTATCAGTTGCCTTTAAATCCCAAATTCCCATTTTTTCACCTCAAATATTATTTGATGTATTTGCTATCTAAAATGTTGATGTTCTTTTCAGCAACAGTTGCTTCTACGATTTCAACTAATTGAACAGGTTCACCATCAGTAGTATTGTTTTGAATTGATAAGCTACAAATCTTATCTAAGCAATCATAATCGTATAATATTTTGTATCCATCAACCATTGTGTTTGTTCTTTCTTCTACACTATATGAAGACTTATCTTCCTTTAATTCTTCAAGTAACCAACCAAATGCAGCATAATTAGAATCTGCTGATGTAAATGTATTTTGGACAATGAAGAATTGTGATGAAGCTGAATCATAAACATCAGTTCTTGCCATTGAGATTACGCCTCTTCTATGGCTTAAATTGTTATATACTTTGTTTTCTTCAAATTCACCTTTAATAGTACTTTGTTTAGCCTTCTTAGTTGAAGTTGTTGTTTTTTCAGGATCTCCACCTTGAATTAAGTCAGTTGTTACTACTCTTGTAATAGTTAAATTGTCATAGAAACCATTATCAGCTAATTTAACAAAGTTAGTAGTTGAAATAGGAGCTAAATCATTGAACATTACAAATGACATATATCCCATGTATTTTATTCCATCATCATCCTTAAATCTATAAGTCATTTTTACAACGGATACTTTTTTGTTTTCTTCCTTGTATTGTGCTAGTAATGTACCAGGTGTAACCCAGTCTTTTTCATTTACTAGTCTTGTTGTTTTATTATTCTTTTTACCACAAGCCATTAGTGTAAAGCTCATAGCAATAGTTAGTATGAAAAATAATATCTTTTTCATTGTTTTACCTCCTAAATTATTTAATAAACATAGCATCACCAAAGCTAAAGAATCTATATCTTTCTTTCATAGCTACGCTGTATGCATGCATTATATTTTCTTTTCCTGCGAGTGCTGATACTAGCATTACAAGAGTTGATTTTGGTAGATGAAAATTAGTAATCAGTGCATCAACACATTTAAATTTATATCCTGGATAAATGAAAATGTTTGTTGTTTTACTACATGGCTTAAAACCATTATCATAAGCTGATTCTAATGTTCTAGTAGATGTTGTACCTACGCTAACAATTCTTTTTTTAAGTCTTAAAGCTTCATTTAATTTATCAGCAGCTTCTTTATCGATGATATAGAATTCTTCATGCATTTTATGATTAGTTATATCATCTTCTACTACAGGGCGGAAAGTACCAAGTCCAACATGTAGTGTTACATAAACTATTTCTACACCTTTTTTCTTGATATCTTCTAATAATTCTTTTGTAAAATGCAAACCTGCAGTTGGAGCTGCAGCACTACCTTCATATTTAGCATAAACTGTTTGATATCTATCCTTATCAGCAAGCTTTTCTTTAATATATGGTGGTAGAGGCATTTCGCCTAGCTCATCTAATATATTCATTAGAATTCCTTCATAGATAAGCTCAAATAACCTAATTCCTTCATCTTTTACTTCTATACATTTTGCTTTTAGTTTATCTGAGAAAACAACAACATCACCAACATTTATTCTTCTAGCTGGCTTACATAATGTTTCCCAAACATCATTACCTAAATCTTTAAGAAGCAATACTTCAATATATGCATTAGTAAGCATTTTTGTTCCATGAAGTCTTGCAGGAATTACTTTCGTATTATTTAAAACTAGACAATCGTTACTATCTAAATAATTAATGATATTTTTAAAACTCTCATGAACTATTTCACCAGTATTTTTATCTAGGATTAATAATCTTGAATCACTTCTATTTTTAATAGGAGTTTGAGCAATTAAGGAAGGATCTAAATCAAAGTCAAATTCATCAGTTCTCATAATAATCCTCCATAGCTCTTGTTAAGAAGTTTATAAGTTTTTTCAGTTGCTATTCTACCTCTTGGGGTTCTTTGAATATAACCTTCTTGAAGTAGATATGGTTCATAAACATCTTCTATTGTTGATGATTCTTCACCAATTGTTTGGCTTAAAGCATCTATTCCAACTGGTCCTCCTTTAAAGTTTTCAACTATGCCCTTAAGGTATTTAATATCTCTAAAATCAAGACCATCTGGATTTATGTCAAGCTTATCAAGTGCTTTTTTTGTAATATCTAGAGTAACTTTTCCATCTCCTAAGACTGAAGCGAAATCTCTAATACGTCTAAATAATCTATTAGCAATTCTTGGAGTCCCTCTAGAACGTCTTGCAAGTTCATAGCAAGCATCATCATCAGTAGGGCATTCATATATACGAGCTGTTCTACCAACGATATCTTTAAGTTCATCTGTAGTATAGTACTCTAATCTTTCTACTACACCAAATCTATCTCTAAGCGGACTAGATAAATCACCATAGCGTGTTGTTGCACCTATTAAAGTGAAAGGAACTAAATCTACTCTAATAGTTCTACTTGTTGTATCTTTTCCAACAACGATATCTAGTGAGAAATCTTCCATAGCTGAATAAAGCATTTCTTCAACATATCTTGGAAGTCTATGTATTTCATCAATAAATAAAACTTCACCAGGTTTAAGTTGAGTAAGTAATCCAGCTAAATCACCAGTCTTTTCGATGGCTGGGCCAGATGTGATAGTAATATCTACGCCCATTTCATTAGCAATAATTTGAGCTAATGTTGTCTTTCCAAGTCCTGGAGGTCCATATAATAATACATGATCAATTGGCTCATCTCTTTTTTTAGCTGCTTTAATGTATATATCAACCATTTCTTTTACTTTAGTTTGGCCAATATAATCAGCTAAATATTTAGGCCTTAAAGTTTGATCATCATCATTTCTTCTATCAGGTGAAACTATTCTATCCATAATCTCACATCCTTGTTAGAAGCTTTAAAGCCTCTTTAATTAATTCTTCTATGCTTAAACTCATATCAAGTTTTTTCTCTACTTTTTCAATATCCTTCTTATTGTATCCTAAGGAAGATAGTGCTTCAGCAAGCTCTGATTGACTACTAGTTTGAGAGCTGTTGAAATTGATTTTTCCCTTTAAATCTAAAACTATTTGTTGACTAGCTTTTTGACCAATACCAGGGAATCTAGTTAAATAAGCAGAATTACCTAACTCAATAGCATTAATAACTCCATTAACATCACCAGTTGCTAAAATTGATAAAGCACTCTTAGGACCAATACCATTAACACTAATAAGTTTTAAAAATAATTGCTTTTCTTCTAAAGTCTTAAATCCATATAATTCAATACCATCATCATTTACCTTTTGATACACATAAACAATTGCATCATCATATAATTTAAAGACATAAGGATTAGGCATTTTAATTAAGTAGCCAATATTATTGTTTTCAAGTTCTATTTCAGATGGATGTATTGCTGTTACTTCACCTTTAATATATGCATACATAATTAACGCCTCCTTTTTTAACTAATACCTATATGATTATATCATATAATTAATTTTTTTCATATATTTTTTTACATTTTATTCACAATTATTCAAAAATCCTATATAAGCAATAATAAAAGGCTAAAATAAGCCGTTTTCTAAATAATTAATTATAAAATAGGGCAAAAAAGTATTTTCTTTTTCTTTTGTACTTTCCTTTTTTCTTGCAAAAAAAATGCCGATTTTAACATTAAATGTTAAAAACATAATAGTATTTTGTTATTAAAAATTGTATAATAAGTATGATTGGAGGTGTTTATTTAATGGCAAATTTAATTGATATGAGTTCAAAAAGTGCAATTGAATTAGTTAATGATTTCCTTGCTAAATTAAATAAGATAATTGAAGATCACAACACCTCTACTTCTAAAACAAGAGACAACCTTTTAAACTGTATTGAAAGTAATAAAAAGAGTACTATCAATTCAACAAAAAGATGCGATCAAACTCTTCAAGAAATTGATTCTCAAATAAAAACTTTAGCTCCAAAATATTCATTAGAAAATGAAAAAATTCAAGAAAAACATGAGGCTAGAGTTGCATCTAATAATCAAACAATTGAAGAATATAAAAAAGAATTTAAAGAAGTAATAATTGAAGAAAATAAAAAATACGACCAAGTAGTAAATGAAGAAAATGATAGATTAGAGAATTTACAACATCTAAATAGAAAAGAATTACAACACTATGTACAACAAATAGATGCTGAAGAGGCAACACAAAAAAGAGAATTAGAATCAACAATTGATGGACTTCTTCTAGAAATAAAAAGCATCCAACAAAGATTAAATGAAGATATAGAATCATTAAGACATACTTACTTAAAGAAATCTTCTGAATTCAATGAAGAAATGAGAAAAACAAGAACAGAATTCATTGAAAAAGAAAAAGAATTAAGAACAATTTCTAGAGAAGAAACTACTTCACACCATAAGCAAATTGAAGAATTAACAAAAGAATCTTCTGTTAAGCAAAAAAACATTTTGAATGTTTTTAGTAATGATTTCTTAAAATTATCTAGTGAAGATGATGTTATATTGCTTGAAAATGCTAATGATCAAATTAAGTTATTATCACTTCAAGCTTCTAATAAAGAGAAAAAAAGAATTCTAGAAATTGAAAAAGATTATAATCTTCTTCTTGAAAAAGAAAAAGACAATACAAAAATCAGAAATCTAAAAATTTTAAAGCAAGATATAGACAATCAAAATGCAACACGTATAAACAAAGAGAATGTGTATTCATTAATGCGTATTTCCGAATTTGAAAAGGATTCCTTATTGAGTGACGCTATAAAAGAAAACAAGATAAGTGGATTATCACTTGATTCGAATGCAACAATCAATAGATTACATGAAAAGCTTAACGATAAGAAAAATGATCTTGATTTCTTTGTTAATAGATTTTCATTACTAAGAGAATCTAAAAAAAGAACAATTGAATTATATTCACATTTATATGATATTACTACTACTTTGGTTTTAGATTTAAACCAATTAGAAAGAGAAAATGTCTTAGAACATCATAAAGTAATATTAGATAAAAAAATAGAAAATATTAACTATCTAAATAAAGTTAGTGAATATGAATGCAATAAAGAATTAACTAACAATAATTTAAAGCAAAGTCTAGAAACAATAGATTTAGAAATCAAGAAAATTAACACTTCTTTTGATAACACAGTGTTTAAAACAAGATCTTCCTACAATACTGAAAAAACCCGTATTGAACACATTTATACAATGTTTGAATCTAAGTTCAATACAGAAATTAAAGCACTCGAAAATGATATTAGTTTTATTTTAGTTATAATATCAAAATTAAAGGAAGATATAGTTAGAACATTAACAAAAACAATTGATGATGTTAAAAAAGAAAAAGACAATCCTGAAAAAATAGGTGTCTTCTTCAAGATGATGAATGCAGAATTCCAATATCTTCAAGAACATGTAGAAACATATTTTTCTGATAAAGAATTAAGATTCACACCTGATGTTGATGAAATCATTAATGATTATCTAAATGCTTCTATTGAAAAGAAAAAAGAATTTGAAAAGGAATTTAGAGAATTAACAAATAAAACTCAATTAATTGAAACAGAAATAAAAGAAATCGAAAATGATATTTATATTCTTGAAGCATCTAAGCATGCCTTCTTAGAAAGAAACAAAAGAAATTATGATGAAAAGGATGAGCTTAGAGACTTTGAGGAACAAATTGATGAAAAATCATTTAGACTTCATATTTTAAGATTACGTCTAAAATCACAAGCTAAGGATATGGCAAACCTTGAAAACGAAATGCTTAAAATAGATGAAGGTGAAGCTCTTCTATCTAAAAAAGAAAACAAGAGATTATATGAACTTGAGTTTGTTAATCAATATTATGAAAAATATGATGAGTTACAAGAAATAATAGAAAATATGTTTAAGCAATTGTATAACATCACTAATGAATGCATGCAAAAGCCAAACATTAAGACATTGTATTTATTTAATTCACTTATTTTAAAAGTAATAAATAAATCAACTTCTTCTATAAAAGAATTCTCATATTTAACTAATGATGAATATAAAAATGAATTCAAAAAAATCGCTAAAGCATGCGCTAATAGCATTGAAAAGGTGAAGAAAACATTTGACTTTAATTTTGAAATGATTAATAGAGAAAGAAATATAGCCCTTGATGAAGAACAATCTAAGATTGTCATTGCTAAGAAAACTAGTAGAGATGTAGAAACTAAATATAGTTTTGATATTATCAATCTAAAAGAGGATTCTGAAGAAAAAATCAAAGAATTAGATAATTATCTATCAGATTATGATAGAAAATATGATATTAAAGTTGCTGCATTAGAATCTAATTCTATGTCAATGAAAAAATACTATGATAATGCTATAGAAACAGAAGCTAAAAATAGAATAACTAATTTAGCTAAATTATATACTGAGCGTAAAGAAAAGAAATTAAGTTATGAAAGCAATTTAGACAGACTAAACGCAAGTTATCAAATAGAAAAAGAAAAGAATACTACCCAAGCTAAAAACAGAATTAATAATGTTATAAGGCAATATATGCAAAAGAGTATTGAATTTGATATGCAGTTAAAAAATCTAGATGATTTGTTAAAGAAATCTACTTCTGAATGTAACAATGCTATAATAGATTCTGATTTACAGCTTACTGATTTTATTAAAAAGCTTGATAACAATATGCAAAATGATGTTAAGAAAGCAAAAGATGAAATCAATAAAAAATTAAAACATGATATTAAGAAATATAAATTAGAATTAGAAAATAAAAATGGAACTAACAGTTAGTTCCATTTTTTATTAATCTATAAATTCAAATTCATAATCAAATATCTTAACGATATCTCCGTTTTGTACTCCAAGTTTTCTAAGTTCTTCATCTATACCCATTGTTTTAAGTTGTCTTGCAAAACGACGAGTAGCTTCATAGCTAGAGAAATCAGTCATTTCAAATAGACGTTTTAATCCGCTGCCAGTGATATTATAAACTCCATCAACTTTTTCAATAACATATTTTTCTTCTTCTGGAGTGAAATTATATTCTTTAACAAAATCTTTATCCTCATACATTATAAAATTAGGAGTTACATCTAATAAATCTCTTATTCTATAAAGTAGGGGTGTAAGTCCTTCTTTTGTATAAGCTGAAATAGGGAAAATCTCTTTATCTACGTGTTTTTTAAACTCTTCTAGATTTTCTTTAGCGCCTTCTACATCCATTTTATTAGCAACAATTATTTCAGGACGTTTAAGCAAATCAAGCTTATATTCTTCTAATTCATGTCTTATTTTAACATAGTCATCATATGGATCTCTTCCATCAGTTCTTGCCATATCAATAACATGAACTATTACTCTACAACGTTCAATGTGTCTTAAGAATTCCAAGCCTAAGCCTAAGCCTTGGCTTGCACCTTCTATTAAACCAGGAAGGTCAGCAACTACAAAGCTTCTACCATCAGGTACTCCTACTACTCCTAAATTTGGAGCTAGAGTTGTGAAATGATATGCAGCTATTTTTGGCTTTGAATTAGATATAGCACTAATTAAAGTAGATTTACCAACAGAAGGGTATCCTACTAGACCGCAATCAGCTAAAACTTTAAGTTCTATTCTAATATTTTTTTCAGTTCCAGCTTCACCTTTTTCACAAATTGCTGGGCAAGGGTTTTTATGAGTAGCAAAAGCACAGTTACCTCTACCTCCTCTACCACCTTTAGCAACAACAATTTCTTGTTTATCAACAGTTATATCACCTATAACTTTATTTAAATCATCATCATATATTGTTGAACCTAGTGGAACTTTTACATAAGTATCTAAGGCATTTTTACCATTCATCCCCTTACTCATTCCACGCTCACCTGGATTACCTTTAATATGTCTATTATATCTAAAATCAAGTAAAGTAGACATACCTTCATCACCAACAAAAATAATAGATCCACCGTTTCCTCCAGATCCACCCCAAGGTCCTCCAAATTCAACGTATTTTTCTCTACGATATGAAATTATACCATTTCCACCAGCTCCGCTAGTGACTTTAATCTTTACTTCATCAACAAACATATTTTTCACCTCCAAGCTTAAAAAAATACCCCAAATGGGGCATTTTATTATTCTTCAACAGGATAAACAGAAGCTTGCTTCTTGTCTTTACCAACACGTTCAAATTTAACGATACCGTTAATCTTTGCGAATAATGTATCATCTCCACCGATGCCTACATTCTTACCTGGTAAAACTTTTGTTCCTCTTTGACGATATATAATAGATCCCGCAGTAGCATATTGTCCATCTGCTAATTTAGCTCCTAATCTTTTTGCATGAGAATCTCTACCGTTCTTAGTAGAACCAACTCCCTTTTTAGAAGCGAATAATTGGATATTCATCTTAATCATACTAGCACCTCCTAATGCTTTAAATATATATGTTTTGGATACTCTTCACTTATATTAATGAATTCAGTTTCCATTTGTTCTAAAATTTTATCGACTACATCACTATTTAGATTGTTAATAATCTTAATATAACCATCTTCAACTTTATTAGTGATTATATAGCCTAATTTTTCCATAAGATTTATAGAATATATAGCAATTGAAGAGATAGCAGCACATACTATATCTTTTCCTTTATCAGAATAATTAGCATGTCCTTTAATTTCAACTTCAACTATTCTATTATTTTCTTTTTTGAATGATACACTTACCATATTAATAACAAATCTTTTCAATAACTAACTTAGTATATGATTGTCTGTGGCCTTGCTTTTTGTGTTCATTCTTTTTTCTACGGAAATGATAAACGATAATTTTTTTACCTCTTCCGTTTTTGATGACTTTAGCAACTACTTTAGCACCTTCAACGTATGGAGCACCAATTTTTGTTTCTTCTCCACCAATCATAAGTACTTTATCGAATTCGTAAGTAGCACCTTCTTCAACATCTAGCTTTTCAACATAGATTTCTTGGTTTACACTTACAGATTCTTGCTTTCCACCAGTTTCAATTATTGCATACATATATGCACACCTCCTTCAAAATTTTTAAGACACGCCATTAAGGTAGCACTTGCATTTATAACCTTTTTTGTGCGGTTGCATACTGCAACAAATGTATTTTATCAAATAAATACTAAATAGTCAAGTATTTTTAAATAATATATTTAATATAAATACAAAAAGAGAGTTTTAACCTCTCTTATTCTCTTCTGTTACCTTCTTAACAGTATTTATTAGTTTCTTGCTTAAATCATCATATTTCATTTGATATAACCAGTTTCCACCTAGTTCTGAAGGTATATTCATTCTAGCATCAGTTAATCCTAAATAATCTTGAATAGGTACTATTACATATTTACACTTTTGTTTCATACATGCATCTATTAATTTTAGATTTGGATTAGCGCTATTACTTCTTAAGCCACAAGTCTTATTAACCTTAGCTAATGTATCCTTATCAAGTGATTTATACCAAGCAAGTAAGTTTTCGTTATCATGTGTTCCTGTATATAAAACATTGTTGTAATCATAACCATGTTTAAATTCTTCTTTAGGGCCAAATTCAAACTGCATTACATTCATTCCTGCGTATCCAGTTTCTTCTAATAATTTATGTACAGAATCATCTAGAAAACCTAGATTTTCAGCGATTATCTCGCATTTAACATGTTTGTTTATTTCATTAAACAATTCAATACCTGGGCCCTTTACCCATTTACCATCTTTAGGATCTTTACCATATGGAATTTTAAAATATCCAGCAAATGCTCTAAAGTGGTCTATACGTATAATATCATAAGTTTTAGCAACTTCTTTAATACGTTCTACCCACCAAGCATAATCAGTCTTTTTTAAATAATCCCATCTATATAATGGGTTACCCCAAAGTTGACCATAACTTGAAAAATAATCAGGTGGGCAGCCAGCTACATTAATAGGTTTTAAATCTTTATCAAGTTCAAAGATGTGTGGTGCTTTCCAGCAATCAACTGAATCATAAGCTACATAAATAGGAATATCACCTATTATTTTTATTCCTTTTTTATTTGCATATTTTTTTAATTTTATCCATTGTTTATAAAATAAGAATTGAATAAATCTTATTTCATCTACTTTTGAATAATTATTATTAACAAAATGATTTATTTCATTTTTGTTATATTTTTTGAATTCTTTCCATTCATACCAAGGCTTATAATTATTCTTTTCTTTTAATAATGAGAATACCGCATAATCTGTTAGCCAACTTCTATTATCATTTTTAAATTTTTCATATTCTCTTTTAACCTTAAACATGTTTTTATAGCATTTTTTAAGTATTTTTACCTTGTTTTGGAATAATTTATAATAATCTATACCTTTACCAAGTAAAGTCTTGTCATATGAATCTAATAAGCCATCCTTAACTAATTCATCAAGTGAAATAAAATAAGGGTTAAAAGCAAATGTGCATGGAGATTGATATGGTGAGTCTCCATAGCTTGTTGGATTAAGTGGTAATACTTGCCATAAATGTTGTTTTGACTTTTCTAGGAAGTCAACAAATTTATAGGCCTCTATTCCTAGAGTACCTATAGAATCATTATTTAAGCTTGAAATATGTAATAAAATTCCAGCATATTTCTTCATTATAAACACCTCTTCAAAATTCTTGCTGTATGTGGGTATATTCTAAAATATGTATTCTTTTCTCCTGTTATTAAATCAATGGCATCTATATCATAATATTTATTAACATTTGAATTATTTACTAACACATATATGTTATCTCCTCTTTTAAAGGCGAAAAGAGATTTATCGGCATAAATTTCTTTATACTTTCCATCAATAAACTCTTTATTTTGTTTTCTAATTTCTCCAAGTTTTGTATAAAAACTGAGTAAGTTTTTGTTCATATCATTCCATGGGAATGTCTTTCTACAGAAAGGATCTTTATAGCCTTCAACACCTACTTCATCGCCATAAAATACACAAGGCACTCCAGGTAGTGTATATTGCAAGATTGCGGCCATTTTAAGACGTTCTACGGCATCTTTATATCTTGTTTGATCCATCCTATAATTAGCGATTTCTACTCTATCCATTCTATGGAAATTAACATTTCCACAAACGCTTAGAATACGTTCTGTATCATGTGTACCAAGTACATTCATTAGAGAGTCTAAAACTTCTTTAGGATAATTATTAATAATACTTCTTAAAGTGTTTCTTAGATTATAAACATTTCCGTAACATACGAATTCAATAATAGCTTTTCTAAATGGATAATTCATTACAGAATCAAGCTCATTACCATCAAAATAATGGCGTCTAAATCCATATGCCTCTTTATTAGATGCATCTTCCCAAACTTCTCCTATTAGGATTGCTTTTGGGTTTGCTTTTTTTACAGCTTTACTTATACGTTCAACGAATTCACTATTTAATTCATCAACAACATCAAGTCTATATCCCAATGCGCCTAAACCTATCCACTTAGGGATTACTTTATCGCATATATAATCTACAAAATCAGATTTTTGATTTATAGCTGGTAAAGTATCAAATCCCCACCAACAATGGTATTTATTTGGATATTCTATAAATCTATACCAGTTATAATATTTAGATTCTTTTGATTGATAAGCACCTATTTCATCGAAATAGCCTTCTCTATTAAAATATCTACTATTACTTCCTGTATGGTTAAATACACCATCAATAATAATACCTATTTTTCTTTTTTTAGCTTCAGCACATAATTCAATAAAATCTTCTTCAGTTCCTAGCATAGGATCAAGTTCCATATAATCGGCTGTATCATATCTATGATTTGAAAAAGCTAGTGATATTGGATTTAAGTAAATAGATTTTACACCAAGCTTTTTAATATAATCAAGTTTAGATGTAATACCTTTTAAATTACCACCAAAATAATCGTTATTTAAGATCTTACCATGAATTGGTAGATATTGTGGGTGTTCATCCCAAGTCTTATGCATCCAACCATTAGGATGGCAATAATCATTATCTAAATTACAAAATCTATCAGGTAGTATTTGATACATTACACCACCTTTAAACCACTTCAAATCCTTTTTAAAGCCGTTATGTACTGATAGTTGGAAACTATATGTAATTTCATCAGTTAAAGTCGCATCCATATTGATATCACAACAAATATAATGTGTTCCATAACAATCATCAAACTTAAAGTAATACCAGTATATATCCGCTTCATCTAGCGAAAATTCGCATTTAAATACATTAAATGTATCTGTTTTTTCATAAAAAAGAGGGAATGTTTTTTCAATACCTTTAGAATCGCTTTTTAAGACAACACATAAATTCCAAATGTTATATGATTGTATAAAGCTAACTCTTAAAGTTACAATTCCATTTTTTATGATAGCGCCTTGTGGGCTCTTATTATATTCGAAAAACGGATTGAAAAATATATCCCTCATGTTTTATTACCTCTTCTTTAATATAATGATTGAGTATCTAGGTATTTTTACTGTAATAGAATACTTACTATTGTTTGACATGTATTTTTCAGTTCTAAGTATATCAGTATTTTGGTAGTTGTTACCACCATATTGATATAAATCACTATTAAATACTTCTACATAACTTCCTCTTGGAACTCCAAGTCTATAATAATCATAGTTATTACCAGAGAAGTTAATAATTACAACTAATTTTTTACCTTTCTTATTAGTCCTAATGAATGAATAAACATTTCCTCCAGCATCATCTGCGTTAATCCATGTGAATCCTTCCATTGTTTGATCATTATCCCAAAGTTCTGAATGTTTTAGATAGAACTTATTTAAATGTTCTACATATCTTTGCATTTCTTTATGTCTTGGGAATTTATTTACTAAGAACCAATCTAGTTCTTTCTTATAATTCCATTCAATGAATTGACCAAATTCACAACCCATGAATAATAATTTTCCACCTGGGTGAGTCATCATATAACCTAGGTATGCTCTATCATTTGCAAACTTTTCATCATATGATAATGTACCACCACAATCTCTACCCATCTTATCAATTAAAGAATATTTTCCATGAACTACTTCATCATGACTAATAGGTAGAATATAGTTTTCACTATATGCATAGCATAATGAGAAAGTCATTTTATGGTGATGGTCATGTCTAAAAAATGGGTTAATAGAGGCATAAGCTAAACTATCGTTCATCCATCCCATGTTCCATTTATGAGAGAATCCTAAGCCTCCAGCATAAACTGGTTTTGTTACATTAGGGAAGGCTGTTGATTCTTCAGCAATCATCATAATGTTTGGATAATCTCTATATAATACAGTGTTTAAATCATGGAAGAAATCAATAGCTTCTAGCTTATAATTTCCACCAAATTTATTTGGAATCCATTTCTTTCTATCATAATCAAGGTATAGCATAGCAGCAACTGCATCGCATCTAATACCATCGATATGATATACATCAAGTAACATATGAGCACTTGAGATTAAGAATGATTTTACTTCTGGTTTGGCATAATTAAATATACGTGTTCCCCAGCCTGCAAATTCCATTCTTGTTGGTTCTGGGTCTTCATATACTTTATCACCATCAAATTCATATAATCCAAATGCATCTTTAGGGAAATGAGCAGGAACCCAGTCCATTATAATACCAATATTAGCTTCATGTGCTTTATTAACTAAATACATGAAATCATCTGGTGTTCCATAACGAGATGTTACAGAGAAATAACCAGTAACTTGGTAACCCCAAGATCCATCAAATGGATGTTCATTTAATGGCATTAATTCAATATGAGTATATCCCATCTTTTTTACATATGGGATTAATTTATCTGCAGTCATTCTATAAGAATAATATGTATCATCCTTATTCTTCTTCCAGCTTCCAAGATGAACCTCATAAATATTTAATGGTTTGTTGAAAACAGAATTATTCTTTCTGTGTTCCATCCATTCTTGATCAGACCATTCAAATTCAAAGTCATAAACCTTTGAGCATGTTTCTTCACCAGTTTCATTATGGAAAGCATATGGGTCTTGTTTAAATAAAACTTTATTATTGTTTATAATTTTAAATTTATATTTATCGAATCTATTAACGTTTTTAACATTTACTTCATAGATACCTTCACCAGTGATTTTATTCATTTCAATACCATTTTCCCAATCACAAAAATCACCTACAACATAAACTTTTGTAGCGTTTGGTGCATAAACTCTAAATGTAGCTTCTTTAGTATATCTATTAAAATGACATCCCATAAATTTATAAGCTATTTCAGAGAATTTATTGTGGAAATTGTTACAAAAATAATACATATAAATCACCTCTTTTATTATTTTACCATATAATTAAATTAATTTGTATTAATTTAGCCTATTTTGTGAAAAATCTTTTTATTTCTTTTACAAATTGTTTATTAAAGACAATGTAGATCAAATCATTTGTATCAGCACCATTAATAATATCATTTAGTTCATTTACATCTTTTAAAGTGTAACTATTAATGTTTGAATCAATGTTTGATACAACAATAACATTTCTATCTGTGATAGATTTTAGATTATTAACTTCAACTTCTAAATCTAGGTCATTAACGATGTAATTTAAAACAATTCTAGGATTATGATTAACTCTTTCGTTAATTAAATTAGGCCTAATGTCATTAACTATTTTCCTTATTTTTTTATTCTTTATTTCAGGAAATATTTCATTAATAAAATATATTCCTAAAATGTAAGGTAATGCGTTAAATGAGCCATAATTTAATACATCATAGTCTAACATTAAATAACTAAAACTACATAATTCAGAAGGATATAAGTAATAATCCTTTTTATCAATTTTACTATATGAATAAATAGTTTTATCATCACTATAATCAGTAAGTAAATTATAATTATAATCAATGTCTTTAATAAAACTAAATGCATCTTCTACGATTATAATAGGTGCTTTTTGTTCTCTAAAGAAGTTAAGTCCAGCAAGAAATAATGCTTCATATTTTCCTATTTCTAAATTGTTTTCTTCTTGAATAGTTTTAATGCATCCTAAATGAAATTCAAAAGATTCTTCATCAATTATTCTATCTTTATAAGATATTTCATCATTACTAAAAATAATTGCTCCAGAATGGAATTTCTTATAATTTAAAACTTCTTTTAATGTAGTAATAGTGGTAACCCTACTAGAATTACCACTAACACATATCTTTATAATATTATTAAAATCAATTTCTAAAACTTTAAGAAATTCTTTAACGTTATTGGTTGTTTTATTCTCTAGGGAATTTAACCAATCTTTATTCATCTAAATTATTAAGTCTTTCCTTTAAAGAATTGTATTGATTTGTATATGCTTCAAGCTTTTCTCTTTCGGCATTTACCTTAAAGTCTGGAGCTTTATTTACAAAATTAGGATTAGATAGCATTTGACTTGCTCTATTGATTTCTGCTTGTAAATGTTCTAATTCTTTTTCGATTTTTTGTTTTTCTTCTTCAATATTAATTAAATCTGTTGTCTTAATGAAGATTGTAAAATCAAGTTTATGGAATACTTGATATTTACCATTTGGTTCTTCTAAACATACATTTAATTTGCCGCAATTAGTGAACTTATTAACATAAGCTTCTAAACTTAAAATAGAATCTTTTATTTCTTTTGAGTTTGCAACACAAATGAAGTTTAATTCCTTACTCATTGGCTTATTATTATCATTTCTAATTGTTCTAATTAAAGTGATAAGTTCAAATAATCTATCAATATTAGTTAAATCAGATCTAATTCCGTTATCTTTTGGCCATTCATCAATTGAAATAGATGCACATTTGTGTGGGATATGTTGGTAGATTTCTTCTGTAACAAATGGCATAAACGGATGTAATAATTTTAATATTGCATCAAGTACGTATAATAATACATGTTTTGTATTAGTATTATTTTCTTGTAAATCTACTTTTGTAATTTCAATGTATTTAGATGCGAAATCATCCCATACAAAGTTATAAATATCTTTTGATACTAAACCAAATTCATATTTATCATAGTTCTTATCTACTTCGTTAATTAAATTATTTAATTTAGTTATAATCCATTTTGCTGATTCATTTAAGTTATTAAAGTCAACATTAATTTCTTTAATATCTTCTGTATTCATTAGAATATATCTACTAATATTCCAAATCTTATTGATATAATTCCATCCAGCTTCTACTTTTTCTGTATCAAATCTTAAGTCCATACCTGGAGCTGAGTTAGATGTTAGGAAGAAACGTAATGAATCGCATCCATATTTATCAATAACATCCATAGGGTCAACACCATTACCTAGAGATTTAGACATCTTTTTGCCATTCTTATCTCTAATTAATCCATGGATTAGACAGTCTTTGAATGGACGTTCTTTCATGAATTCAAGTCCTTGGAATACCATTCTACATACCCAGAAGAAAATAATATCATATCCTGTAACTAGACAGTCTGTTGGATAGAATTTCTTTAATAATTCTGTGTTATCTGGCCAACCTAGTGTAGCAAATGGCCATAGAGCTGATGAGAACCAAGTATCAAGAACATCTTCATCTTGAACCCATCCTTCTCCTGGATTTTCTAATTGTACTTTAACTTCATCGCCTTTATACCATGCTGGAATTCTATGACCCCACCATAATTGTCTTGAAATACACCAATCATGGCAGTCTTCCATCCAGTGGTTTAAGATCTTTTCAAATCTTTGTGGATAGAAATTAACTTTCTTATTTTCATCTTTTTGATTTTCTAAAACGTTATTAGCTAGTTCATCCATCTTAACAAACCATTGTTTAGATAAGTATGGTTCAACCATTACTCCTGTACGTTCTGAATGTCCTACGCTATGAACGATTGGTTCAATCTTTATTAATAGACCAGCTTCTTGTAAATCATCTACTAATTGTTCTCTACAATCAAATCTATCCATTCCGTTATATTTACCAGTTAGTTCATTCATTGTTCCATCAGGATTCATTACTTTAACTCTTGGTAAGTTATGACGATTTCCTACTTCATAGTCATTAGGGTCATGTGCTGGTGTAATTTTAACAACACCTGTACCAAATGTAGGATCTGCATGTTCATCACCAACAATTGGAATCTTTTTATTAACAACTGGTAGAATTACATTCTTTCCAATTAAATGTTTGTATCTTTCATCTTCTGGGTTTACAGCTACAGCTGTATCACCAAATAGTGTTTCAGGACGAGTTGTTGCTACTTCTAAGTATTCATTAGAATCTTCTAGATAGTACTTTATGTGATAGAAAGCACCTTGAATATCTTTATAAATTACTTCTTCATTTGATAGAGCTGTTTGACTAACTGGATCCCAGTTAATAATCTTTTCACCTCTATAGATGAAGCCTTTGTTATAGAAATCAATAAATACCTTTTCTACGCCTTTTTTAAGTCCATCATCTAGAGTAAATCTTTCTTTAGTATAATCTAGTGATAAACCTAATTTAGCCCATTGTTGTCTAATATTTAAGGCATATTCATCTTTCCATTCCCAAGCTTTCTTTAAGAAACCTTCTCTACCTAAATCGTATTTATTAATACCTTCTTCTTTTAATTTATTAACAACTTTAACTTCAGTAGCTATTGCGGCATGGTCCATACCTGGTAGCCATAAAGTATCAAAGCCTTGCATTCTTTTACGTCTAATAATGATATCTTGTAAAGTTGTATCCCAAGCATGTCCTAAATGTAGTTTTCCAGTTACATTTGGTGGTGGTATTACTATACAGTAACGATTCTTACTCTTATCTCCAGCAGTAAAGAATCCACCCTTTAGCCAAAAATCATACTTGTTTTCTTCTACTTTCTTGTGATCATATTTAATATCCATAATCCTAACCTCCATACTCATCCTTTGTTAGTCTAAATCTTTTACAATCTTTGTATTTATTATCATAATTAAGATAATCATTTTCATGAATACCCAAATATTTAAATCCAGCATTTAAAAGTAATTTTTCACTTCTATAGTTATCTATAAAGCAACCTGCGTCTATTTCAAAAGCATTTAATTTTTTAAAAGCATAATCAACTAACGCTTTAACAGCTTCACTCATTAATCCTTGATGCCAGTATTCTTCTTGTAAAGAATAACCTAGTTCATATATTCCATCTAGTTTTTTAGATAGAGTTATTACTCCAATAACCGTATTGTTTTTTTTATAAACAATAACTAGACTATCTATTTTTAAAATAGTTTCTATAATACTTTTTGTTTCTTCTATAGATTCATGAGCTTTAAATCCAGCATTCTCACTAACGTTCTTATTTTTAGCATATTCATAAATACCAGGAGCATCATCAAGTGTTATATTTCGTAATATTAATCTTTCTGTCTCTAAACGCATAAAATCACCTTCTATAAAATAAAAACGTCCTTTTTAAGGACGTCATTACTATTTATATACGTCTATTTTTGCCTTTATTATCTTTATTACATAAATATAATAACATATTTTCACTAAAAATCAAGTTATAATAATTATTTCTTATAACCGTTTGGATTTTTCTTTTGCCAGTTCCAAGAATCTTTAGCCATATCTAAAATATCATATTTAGTTTTAAAGCCTAATTCTTTATATGCTTTTTCAGGTGAAGCATAATAAATAGCTACATCTCCAGCACGTCTAGGTTTTATTTCATAAGGTATTTTGAAACCACACGCTTTTTCAAAAGCATGCAATACATCAAATACACTATTGCCTTTTCCAGTACCTAAATTATATGTAACTAAACCAGAGTTAGTAAATAATTTATCAAATACTTTAACATGACCATATGCTAAATCACATACGTGAATATAGTCTCTAACTCCTGTACCATCAGTTGTATCATAATCATTACCAAAAATACCTAGCTTTTCTAGTTTTCCAACAGCAACTTGGCTAATATATGGTGCTAAGTTATTGGGTATTCCATTTGGATCTTCTCCAATTAATCCAGATGGGTGAGCTCCAATCGGGTTAAAGTATCTTAAAATCGCAGCATTAAACCATTTATTAGCTTTTGCATAATCTCTAATTATATCTTCAATCATTAGTTTTGTTCTACCATATGTGTTACAAACTCTAAATGGAAAATCTTCTTTAATTGGGTTTGTATCAGGTTGGCCATAAACTGTTGCGCTAGATGAAAATACTAAGTTATTAGTTTTAAATTCATCCATTAATTTTAATAAATTAATAAAAGAAATTAAATTGTTATCATAATATTTTAAAGGTAGTTTTTCTCCTTCTCCTACAGCCTTAAAGCCAGCAAAGTGAATAACGCCATCTATTTTATTTTCCATAAATACTTTTTTAAAAGCATCATAATTACAACAATTTAATTCATAAAATTTAGGTGTTTTACCTGTGATTTTATTTATTCTATTTAATACTTCAATGCTTGAATTACTTAAATCATCTACGATAATTACATCATAGTTTTTTTCAATTAATTCTACTACTGTATGGCTACCAATATAACCCATACCTCCAGTAACTAAAATACTTTTCATAATAATCACCCATATTATTTTATCATAATTTATAAAATAATAAAAGATGAGCATTATTTTTGCTCATCTTTATTCTTCTTTTCTTTTTTTACTTTAAATTTTTTCTTCTTTCTCTTATTGATTCCTTTATTATAGAAATCATCATAGATTCTAACGTAGTATTCTCTCCATATCTCTAAAACATGTTCTTTTGAATAATAATTAGACAAATATGTAGAGTTTTCGCTTTGCTCTTTATAGAAGTCTTTATCGTTTTTTAAACGTTGTAATTGACTAGAGAATTCTTCATTATTTGTTCCAACAACATATTTATGGAACAAAATGTCTTCGTAAAGCTCTAAATCACGCAATAAAACGGGTTTTCCGCTATTTATAGCTTCTAGTATAGACATTGGGAAAAGTTCGTTATAACTAGGCATAAATAGGCAATCACACGCATTATATAATTCATTCATTTTTGTTCTTGGAACAATTCCTAGGAATGTAACATTATCTGGGTGATTTTCTACTACTGCGCTTAATTCTTTATAACCGTCTGTGATCTTACCAAAAGAGAATCCACCAGCCCAAACAAATTCAATATCTGGGTTTTGTTTAGCTACTTCTACGAAGTCTAATACACCTTTTCTATGTTGAACTTGTCCAACACCTAAAACAGTGAATTTATCCTTCTTTAATTTGTATTCATCTTTTACTTTATCTATTTCTTCTTCACTTAGTTTATGGAAGTCTTCTTTATTTACATAGTTAGGTATGTAAGTGATATGATTTTTATCAATTCCTAGTTCTACTAATGGTTTAATAAATATAGGATTAACAACAACAATTTCATCACTTCTTCTATACATACTTAAAACATATTTTTTAAATATTTTTAAGAATAATTTAGGTAATTTTATAGAGCCATCTAATGTATCTGGTAGGAAGTGTACGTAACATACGAATAATTTCTTTTTGTATCTTCTAAGTTTAAAATAATAACCTGGATTAACAGAATGGATATGATAAATATCAAATTTCTTTCCTTTTTTGTTAACAGATATATCAAATAGATCGTCAGCTTCTTTTACAAGAGCAACTTGTTCAAGGTAAGCTGAGCCTACTCCTTGGCCATCTACGCTATCAGCTTTTGATAACATATTTATTTTAAGTTTATCCATATAATCACCTCAAAATATTTTTTACCACTATTATTATATAACAAAAATATGAAATATACAAAGTATATTCATATTAAAATGTTTTCAAAAAGAAAAAGGAGTAATTAAACTCCTTTTATGATGTTTGAATTCTTCCTAAATCATAATAATCTTCTAAGCCACATCCAGTGCTTCTTAACATTAGCTCATCAAGCATATGTGAAGTACTTCCAAATAGGATGCTTGCAGGATTATCACTATCAGGTGCAGATAATGTAAATGCTGATCTACCAATTGTAGTTAATTGGCCAGATAATGTTAGTGTTTCAATATTACATCCTAAGAAAGCTTCTGAACCAATCTTAGAAAGTGGAGCACTTGCAAGTGAAACAATTTTAAGCTTAGTACATCCATAGAATGCACTTTCGCCTATTTCTGTTATAGAACTGCAAGCATCAAAACTTTCTAAAGATGTACAACCCATAAAGGCTTTAAATCCGATTTTTTTAATGCTGTAATCTGCGCTATCAGCAATTTTTATTGATTTAAGTGATGTACAGTTAGCAAATGTATAAGCTTCTATTTCACTTAAGTCATTACTTGCTGTTTCTAAATCTACTGTTTCAAGATTAATAGCATCACAGAAAGCATAAGCATTAATTTTGCTTGTTTGATTTGGACAAGTAAAATTCTTATCTTCTTTTAATGCTGGATAAGCAATTAATGTAGCTAAATCTTTAGTGAATAATACACCATTTCTTGATGTATAATCTTCATTTTGCATATCTACGTTAAATACTTTAAGATTACTACAATATCTAAATGCATCAAGCTCTATTGATGTTGTAGTCTTTGGAATACTAATTGAATTAATATTTGAATTATAGAAAGCTCTTGATCCAATTGTTGTTAAACCTAAAGGAAGGGTAATTGAATCCATTCCTAAACAATATTCAAAACATTGTGCTGGTAATTCAGTTACTTTTGTATTTGATAAATCTATTTTGTTTAATTTAACACAATGAGAGAAAGCTTTTTGACCTAAAGTACTTATAGTTTTAGGAAATGTTATCTTTGTTAACATACTACAACTATAAAATGTATTTTCACCTATACTATCTAAGCTAGTTTGTGAAAAATCAAGAATAACTAACTTCTTATTTTCTGCTAAACTATAGTCTCTTAAAGTTTTTAATGTAGAAGGGAATACTACTTTATTTAAATTTTTCAAACTATATATAGCATGACCGCCAAATTCTTCTATTTGTGTGTTTGATAAATCAATTGAAGTTAGACTATCACAATTTAGGAAAACATTGTTTCCTAGCCTTTTAGCTACGTTAGGAAGTGTAATATCAGTTAAACTACTACAACCTCTAAATAATTCTTTACTTATATCTGTTAAAGTTAGATTTGATAAATCCATTTTAACTAAATTAGTACAATCGCTAAAAGCTGCTTCTTTGATTGTTTCAATAGTGTTAGGATATTTTATATTCTCTAATGCTACGCATTTTCCAAATGATTCTTTTCCTATTTCAGTTAACTTAGATTTAGACATATCTATATTAACCAATCTATAAGCATCATAAAAAGCCCTATCTTCTATTCTCTTAACAACCTTTTTATCGATTGAATATGGAATAATGATATCTCCTTGGTTTTTATATTTATCGTTTAATCCTGTGATAACTGCATCATTGCCATTTTCAACTTGAAATTTAAAAATAGTATTTTTGCTTGATGCGTACACATCTTTATTTTTACCACAACCTGCCATAAAAAATACAGTTAGTAGCAAAAATGGGATAGCAAATTTTCTCATTTTATCACGCCCTTTATATTATTTTATCATATTTTTTTATAAATTAATATATAACTAAAATAAAAGAGTTGGGAAACCCAACTCTAATATGTTATTTTATTTCTATGCAATTACATCAGCATATAAACTAAATGCGTAATTTAATAGATATGTATCTTTTGTTCCAGCAGGAACTGTAATAGTTAAATTTTCCTTCTTATCAATGAATTCAACATCAACACTTGGTGGTGTAACACTTTGGAATGTTAAAGTTAAATTAGAACCAACGATAAATGCTGCTTTACCAATATAGCTTACATTTTCTGGAACTGTGAAACTAGTAATTCCTTGACATCCATTAAATGTTTCATCATTAATAACATTACAGTTTGAACTCCATGTTACTGATGTTAATGCGCTACAATCTTTAAATGCTTTAGCTCCAACATATGAAACAGTATTAGGAATAGTTGCACTTGTTAAATCATCACATGCTTCAAATGCACTTTCAAGGATTTGTTCAAGATTTACTGCAGCAGCTAAGAATTCAGTAGTAGTTATAGCTGTACCATTAAATGCATTAGCGCATATTGTTCTAATGTTACTATTAATGCTAACTTCAGCTAAAGAAGTACATAAATTAAAGAACTTATCACTAATTGATGTAATATTTAATGCACTTAAATTTGCTGAAAGTAATGATTCACATTCAGAGAATGCTTCACTACCAATTGCAATTACAAATTCACCAAGAACAAGTTTTTCAATACCTGATTTATTAAATGCCTTATCACCAATTGAAACGTTCTTAGAAGTACCTAATGATAAATCAATTTTTAATTTATCGCATTCTTCAAATGCTGAATTACCAATTGATACAATATTTGCAAAATTAAATGAAGTAATAGGAGTTAATCTAAATGCTGTATTTCCAATTGTATTGATTGATTTGTTATCTCCAAGAGTAACAGTTGCTAAATTAGAGCATTCTTCAAACATACCATCATTAATCATTGTAATTACTAATGCTTCAAGGTTAACTGCTTCTAATGATGATTGACTAAATACATTAATATCCATTTCAGATACTTTAGATCCTAATGTAATAGATTTTAATCCACTTTGATAGAATGCGCCTTCACCAATGAATAATGCTACACCATTTGATGAACCTAATTCTAAATCTACTCCAGTAAATGTTGTTGGAAGCTTAGATGGATCTTTACAAGCAAATGCACTTCTTCCAATATATCCAACAGTTAGTGGAATTGCTGTTTCATATGGAGTATTCATAAATGCTTCATCGCCAATAGACTTGATATTTGCATTCCAAATAACATTCTTTAACATATAACAATCTATAAATGCAGAATTTGGAATTTTTTCAACCTTAAGTGGTATGATTAAGTTATTTAATGATTCTGCACCAGCAAATACACTAACGCCAAGTGTTTCTAGACTAGCTGGTAAGATAAATGTTTCAGTTAAACACTTACAATAAGAGAATGCTTCTTTACCAATTTCTCTAATAGATGCTGGTAAATTGATTTCAGTTAATGCATAGCATGAAGCAAATGCAGATGCTGGAATTAATTCAATTCTATTGTTTTCATCAAATTCAACATTCTTTAATGCAATACATAATTCAAATGCATTAGTTCCCATTTCTTCTACACCTTTTGGAATATAGAAATCTAAAATATTTTGACAATTGTTAAATGCAAAAGCACCAATTGATGTTAATGCTGAATTTTCACTAATTGTAAATGTATTTAATGTGTAAATATCACTAAATGCATATTCACCAATTGATGTTACTGAATCAGGTAATACTACATCGATTAAGATTGTTCCTTTAAATGTACCATCAGGAATTTCAGTTATATTTAATTTAGAATCAGTGTCATTTAAATCGAAATTTAATACTGATAATGATCTACATTCTTCAAATACCGATACACCTAGAACAATTCCGTTTGCTGGAATTGTAATTGATTCTAATCCTGATCTAGCGAATGCTTTATCGCCTATTTCATCAACTTTAGAAATATCAATTGTCTTTAAGCTTTCACAAGCTTCAAATGCGCTCATACCAATTCTCTTAATGTCGCAGTTTGTTAAATCAACTACGCTTAAAGCTGTAAAGCCATTAAACATATTATCAACAAGTTCTTCTGAACCTGCATTTATTGTTACTTTAGATAAAACTGGTTTTAATAATGCAACAGATGTACCGAATAAATATTCTAAACTTGTAGAACCAAAAATTTTTAGTTCTTCTATCTTTGTACATCCTTCAAGAATTGAAATACCAAGATTATCATCTTTAGCTAAATCATTTACAAATTCAAATGATTCAATTGATTGACAACCCTTAAATGCATAATCACCAATAAATCCTAATGCATCAGTTGTTTTACTGAAACTTACAAGTAAGCAACCAGCAAATGCATATGAACCTATTTGTTCAACATTTTCAGGTAATGTATCTATTTGTAGTTTTAAACATCCATTGAATGCATAATCGCCAATAAATGTAATAGTATCATTTAATGCATCTATTTGTAAGTTAGCACATCCATCAAATGCATATGAGCCAATACTATCTACACCATCATTGAATGTGAAGTTTGTGATTGCTGCATCGTTTTGGAATAAACCTTCACTAATTGTCTTAACACCTGTAGGAAGGCTATCAATTACTAATTTGTCACAATCAGCAAATGCATATTTACCAACTGTTGTTAAATTAGTTAAATCTTCTAAGTTAAGTGATGTAATACCTCTACATCCCATAAATGCTTCGTTACCAATCTTAGTAACTGTTTCAGGAATGATTATTGTAGTTACTGATAGACAACCAGCAAATGCTTTTGCTTCGATTGCTGTTGTTCCTTCTAAGATTTCAATTTCAGTAATCTTTTTCGCAACTGCATCTTTTGATTCACCAAATAATGAATCAAGTCCATATTCACCTCTAGTGTGAAGTACTTCTACGTTTGTATCTCCAGTAAATACATTACTTTCCATGAATGATCCTTTTGATAATACAACTGATGTAATATTTGGACAATTAGCAAATGCATATTGCTTAATTGTTGTTGTAACGCCTGTATTTGTATTTAATTCTACTGAATCAATTTCACTACAACCATAGAATGCATAAGCACCGATATTTGTAATTGATGGTGAGAATGTAGGTGTAGGAATTAATGTGTTTCTAAATGCATAATCGCCAATTGATGTTAATTTAGATAAGTCTAAGTTAGAAACTTTAACACATCCATCGAATGCATAATTTCCAACCATTCTAACTGTATCTGGTAAAGTAACATCTTCTAAGCTTGTACAGTTTTTAAATGTAGAAGCTGATATTTCACTTAAGCCACTATTTAATGTTACTGATGTAATTGAAGTACAACCTTCAAATGCACTAGCACCAATTCTATTTATGCCAGAAGCAATTGTTAAAGTACTAATGTTAGTACAATCAATAAATGCGCTTGAAGCAATGCTTGTACCTGTAACATTTAACGTAGATATTGATTTTCTTACTTGTGGAGCATATCCTGTAAATAATTTAGAAATTGATAGGCTTCCATCAACTTTTAAACTAGTGATTTGATTTTCTTTTGGAATTAAAATATCACCTACTACATCATATTGAGTAAATGCGTTGTTTCCAATTATTGTGCTTCCACCGAATTTTACTTCCATTGTCTTTAATCCTGCATTAACGAATGCTTCATCACCAATTGTAGTGATGTTTGCAGGTAATACAATGTCTTCTACTTTTTGTATGTTATAGAATGCTTTATCTCCGATTTCTCTTAATGCATCATCAAATGCTATAGAAGAAATATTAGTACATCCTCTAAATGCATTAGAGCCAATCTTAATTAAGCTTTCTGAATTACTAAAATCTAAAGTAGTTAAACTTTCGCAGTTTGCAAAGGCAAATTGATCAATTGTCTCTAAACTTGTTAAGCTAGAGAAATCAACTGTTGCTAAGTTATCACACTTTTCAAATGCACTATCTGAAATAATCTTTAAATTGCTTGGAAGATTAATTGATGTTATACCATCACAGTTATAGAAAGCGAATGGTCCAATTGAATCAAGTAATGAACCACTTTCAAAAGTAACTGTTGTTAATGTAGTAACATCTTTAAATGCTTCATATGAAATTGATTTAACACTTGCTGGAATGTTAATTGATGTAAGCTTTGTTCCTTGGAAAGCTTTTGATGGAATATCTGAAATAGTTGCTCCACTAGCAAATGTTACGCTAGATAGATTAGTACATCCCATAAATCCATTTCCAGTTAAGTGAGTTAAACTTGCAGGAATTGAAACGCTAGTTAAATCTTCATCCTTATATGAATAAGACATTCTTGTAACCTTATAACCACCTAAAGTTTCAGGAATAACTAGTGATGAACCTTTTGGATCAATACTAACAATTTCAGCCTCATTTCCAAAAACCTTAATTGTAAAGCCATCAACTTTTATTGTGTCATCCTTCACAGGGTCAGTTTCAGTTGGCTTTTTACCACATCCAGCAAATAAGAATGCAGACGACGCTAAAGCTAAAACTGCTAAAACTTTTGTTAATCTCATTTTTTTCATAGTGCATTACCTCCAATACGACAATTTGGAATTTATTATAAAATAAATTAAATATAAGTCTACACTTATAAAAATATTTTATCATAGGTCAAGCTTTTATTCAATATTAATATAGAATATTAATAAATTTTCACCTATTCATCACATTTCTATTTTTAAAATATGAAAAAAGGCTCAAAAGAGCCAATTTCCAAGTTATTTTTTTAATTATCACTATTATTTTCACTTATAGGTGTTTTTTTCTTATTTTTCTTTATTAAATACATAATCATAATAACAAACATCATGAATATAAAGCTGATAGTATAGCCAAAATAATCTAATAGGACATCTCTAATTGTTCCATCTCTACCAGGAGATACTACTTGTATTAGTTCTGTAAGTATAGCAAATACTAATCCGTTTATGCCAATTATTAATAAAATGTATTTACTACTTCCTTCATAATTAGGCTTAATCCATAAATAGAAAGTTATAAATGATATTATGCCAAATACGATAAATCCTAAGAAGTGGGCTATACCTTTCCTTATAATTTTACCAAATGATTCTCCAACATTATCTTCAATTACTTTCTTTTCTATAGTTAATACAAATGATTCTTCTTTCTTATCTATGCCATCATCTACTATTACAGTTATAGTTGTTTTGCCTTCTTTTTTGGCTTGAATATTACCTAATCCATCAATAATTGCTACGCTCTCATCACTTGATAAATAAGAATATTTATCATATGTTAAGCTACTACTATTAGTTGGATTAACTGTTACTTTATATGAATCTCCTAGAATTATTCTTTTATCATTTAAATTAAATTCAGGTAATATATTATGAATTGTTACTACCATAGACATTTTATAATTATAACCTTGGGCAACTATATAAGCTGTTCCATATCCTTTAATTTTTAATTTTCCAGTCTTTCCAACTTCTGCTATATCACTTTTCAAATTAGTAGTAGGATCAACTACATAATATTTAATCACTTTAAACATATTTGATGCATTAGGATCTATATCAACACTATATGTATGAGTTGTTTCATCATTAATATATAGAACTGAATCTCCTAATAATCTATAATATTCTGGATTAATTATTTCACCACTAGTGATTGTTAGATTAAAAGTTGATGTTAGATTAGTAGATAAGTGTGTAGCTGTAATTGTAACATTACCACTAGCTATGGCAAAAGCATATTCATCATATACTTTACAAATTGATTCATCACTTGATTCAAGCTTACATAATTTATCCGTAACATCATCTCTATCATATTCTATATAAAATTTAACATAATCACCCATTGGTACTATATTAATATCATCATAAGATTTTAAGGTAATAGAATTAGGTTTTATTAAATCTTCTATTGGTTCAACATATTCTAATACATTAAATTCAATTACTTTTATTAGATTAGCTTCTTTTTGTTCTATAGAAACAGATGCATTTCCTTCAGATTTAAAAGTTATTAAACCACTACTATCAACATCTAATATATCAGTATTAGATGATGTAAAAGTTAAAGTTTTATAACTAGCATTTGAAGGTAAGACTTCTATATCAAGTAAAAGAGTTTCATTTGTATAATATTTATCTTTAAAACTATTATTTATTTTTAATTCATTAGGTTTTATTGTTTTATTTTTTATAAATACTTTTGATATGTCATTTATTACTTTTTTAAAGAAGGAATGTTGTTTAGCGGAAACTTTTCCAGGAATAATTGCTTCATATAATAATACTAATACAATTAATACATAAAATATAAGCATAATTATCTTAAATTTTTTCACTATTACCCTCCTTCTTCATTTATAAAAAAAGCAACTTATTAAGTTGCTTTTTATTAATTCTATAATCCTTGACGTAATGCTTGAAGAGCTCTGAATAATAATACTCTATATTCTTCAGCTGTCTTAATGTATTCTTTTTGATTATCTAATCTAAATAGAATCCATTCAGTGATAGGATTTTGATTTTCTTGTAATTTAGCTCTAATTTCAGCTTCTGGTTTTTGAAGTTTCTCTGGTGGTAAATTCTTAAAGAATTCATTTGCAGCTTTCTTTAATTCTTCAAAATTAGATTTTTGAACTGAAGAACCTTTTCCAATTTGGAATGTATCAGCAAATGATTGACCATCTTCGTGAACTTCTTTTGCGATAACGTCAATCTTACCTGAGTTATCAACTCTTAAAGTTACATCTACTGGAACTTTATCAGTTGTATCATGGAAGTTTTGTAATTCAATCTTTCCTAAAATTTGGTTTTCAGGAGATTCAACATTTAAATCCTTACCTTGTACAACATATGCAGTAACAGCTTTTTGTCCTTTACCTGCTGTATAGAATCTTTCAACTACTTCGTAAGGAATAGGTGTGTTTTCAAGCATCATGTATTGAACAAATCCACCTGCAACAGTAATTCCTAGTGGGTTAGTTAAAATTTCGTTTAAGAATGATTCTTTCTTATTACCCATGATAGAAGCTTGGATTGCAGCACCACGAGCAACGATTAGGTCTGGATCACTATCAGAAATTTCTACGTTAGGGAAAGCACTTCTAATCATTTGTCCAACTAGTGGAATACGAGTAGAACCACCAACTAAGATAATTCTTTGAATTTCTCTTCCTCCAACAACCTTCTTAGCCATTTCAACTGTTTGGTTAACTAGAGATCCAATCATATTTTCAAATTGAGTCTTTGATAATGCGTAATCTAGAACGATTCTTTGTCCTTGAATACGAATCATATCAGTACCCTTAACTTCATTTTGTTTAGATAAAGCAATTTTGATTTTTTCAGAAATACCATAACATCTCTTAATGAATTCTTTCTTGAATTCAGCATTTCCATCATATTTTCTACCTTCATCAGTAGATACATATGAATTGTATAAGAATTCTGAAATCTTTTCATCGAAGTTCTTACCACCGATAACTGAACCGTCTGTTCTAACTGCTTGATAGAATCTTACGCCATCAACATTTTCACATTCTAGTAAAGTAGCATCGAATGTTCCACCACCAAGGTCAAACGCAAGTACGTTAGATGCATCTTCTACATCTTCACCATATGCAAGTGTAGCACTTGTAGGTTCGTTGATTAAACGAATTTCATGTGTAGGATTAAATCCTGCATCTCTAGCAGCTTGTTCAGTTGAACGTCTTTCGTTATCTTTGAAATAAGCTGGTACAGTGATAACTAAGTCTTCAACTTCATTTTCTGGATATAATTCATCAAGACCATCCTTGATGTATTTTAATACTTTAGCTGAGAATTGTTCTGGGTTTAATTTAACACCGTTATATTCTTCAGTATAAGCATCACCTTTATCCATATTAATCTTCATATGTTTCCATGCATCCATATATAAATCTGCATTATTCTTTACTTTTTCTCCAACAAGGAACTTGTCTGTAGATTTATCATAGTAAACTACTGAAGGATAAATACCTGACATACTTCCGTGTAAGTATTGAAGAACTGGTTGGTTTGTAACATCAGAATAGATGTAGCACTCTGAGTTTGTTGTTCCTAAGTCAATACCTACTGTTAATTTAATATTACTCATTGTAATTCCTCCCTTAAATCGGTTTCATTTAATTTTGTTAAAAATTATGTATAGTATTAATAACAATTTTTAAATATACACTTATCATAATACCATTTTACCACATATTTTCAATATATTCAATATATGAATTAATAAGAAATAACCTAATTTTTATAATTATCTATTACTTCTTTTTTTCTTAACATTGTCTTGTGGAATGTCTTGTAATGGATCGTTTCCTAAGTCGAAAATAGGTGGGTTGTAGATATCATCAGGATTAGAACCTCTTAGACGTTCTTGTCTTTCTCTTTCAATTCTAGCCTTTTCTTCTCTAGCACGTGCCATTTCTTCCCAAGCACTTCTTACAGACTCTTGTTTTTTGTCAACTTTATCCTCTTTTTTCTTACCAAATCCAAATAAACCTCTACGCTCTTTTTCAGGTTCTTTTTGAGGTTGTGGAGTAGGTTCAGGCTTAGTTTCTTCCTTAACTGGTTCAGGTTGTGGTTCTTCAACAACTGGTTCTGGTTTTGGTGCTTCTTTTGGAGCTTCAGTTTTCTTTTGTAATAATTCTGCTTGACGTTTAGCTTCTTCAGCAGCTTTAGCCTTTTCAGCTAATTGAGCTTCAGTAGCTTGATTTTCAGCTTCAAGTTCTGCAAGTAATCTTGCTTCTTCCTCTTCAGCTTGTCTAGCAGCCTCTTCAGCAGCCTTTCTAGCTTCTTCAGCTCTTAGTCTAGCAGCTTCTCTAATTTCGGCTAGTTTACGCTGTTTTTCAGCAAGTTCTGCTTCCTTAGCAAGACGTTCTTGTTCAAGTCTTTCTCTTTCAGCAGCAGCTTCAGCTTCAAGACGTTCAGCTTCTGCTTTAGCCTCAGCAATACGTCTTTCTTCTTCCTCTCTACGTTTTCTTTCTTCTTCTTCTCTACGTTTTCTTTCTTCTTCTTGTCTAGCTAATTCTGCAAGACGAGCTTCTTCTTTCAAACGTTCTTCTTCAGCAATTCTAGCTTCTTCTTTTGCAACTGCTTCTTCAGCAATCTTTTCTAATTCTATCTTCTTATCTTCAGCTTCAGCAGCTTCAATATATAATCTATCTGCTTCTTTTCTAGCTTCATCTGCTTTACGCATTGCTTCATTCTTAGCTTCTTCAGCTCTATGAGCTTTTTCACTTAATTTTCTAGCAATCTTTCTAGCTTCAGCAGCTTCATCAACTTCTTTTAAGTTGTACTTGTTTTCGCCACTATCATTCATCATTTGAAGCATTTGTTCACCAAGTGCTGAATCTTCTGATACAGTTCCACCATCTTCACGTGTACCAAGTACATCATTTAAGGCTTTCATAGCAGCCATAGCTTTATCTTTATTAGATAAACCTTCTACATCTAATTTCTCATCATATTTATAAGTAATAACTTGTGGTTGAACTAGAATTACTCTAGTAATTTTATTTCTAAAACCAACTCTATCAATATGTACTACTTTCTTATCAAGGTTCTTATCACCTGTTGGAATAACATCTGTTACTTCCATTTCATCAATATCATAGTTTTCAAGTACATTTGGTACCATAACTTCGATATTTTGTAATTGAAGGGTAGTCTTAAATTTTGATAATGTGTAAGACATTTGTCTACTATCAGACATATCATCCTTAAAATCAACATAACCTGCGTCAACTCTTGTGAAAATTTCAGCTAAAGACTTCATAAATTCCCCAAGTGTCTTATCTGTTTGTTTCTTTAGTTTATCTTCTGATCTTTTTAGTTCATTTTTAACTTCTTGAATCTCTGCATTTAATCTTTTAATATATATATCTTTAGTACGCATCAATTCTTGTTGCTTTTCTAATTCTTTCTTTAAATCCTCTGCCATAATCTATTAGGCCTCCTTTTCAAGTAATAATTTAGCATAAGCATCGTTAATTAAAGCAACCTTAGATGAGTCGCCGCCTCTATCTCTATGGTGAGCAAGGATTTGACGTTTATATGCTTTCTTAATTTCTGCAATTGAAGATTGTCTTGTAACACCAAGTAATTTGTAGTAAATATCATTTTCATCATGTGAAGAAGCGAATGCTCTATCTTCTTCAGCAAGTAGACGATAAGCGTATCTATTAGGTGTATCTTCATATAATTGTTCTAGAGTCTTGATATACTCTTTCTTTAAAGTTGTAACATATTCGCCAAGCTTATCTGTTCTTGGTGGTTCAGCTCTATTAATTAATGTTAAGATATTTTGACAAGAATATACACCAATCATAGCACGTTCAATGTATACCATGTTAGTACTTAACATTAAGTCATTTTGTTGATATTCAGTCTTATATAGTGATGTAACATAACTTGAACAGTTACATGCAATATAATTCTTTAATGCAACATAAATTGAATCGATTTTCTTAGTGTTTAATAACTCAATAGCATTAATTAAATCGCCTTCAAAAATATCGATAATCTTCTTATCATAATAAGCTTCATATTTTCTTAAAATACCTAGGTATCTTAAAGCTTTTTCTGTATTTTCTCTATTCTTTACTAATCCTAAAATCTTTTCATATTTTTGAGCAATAACCTTTAAATCATAGTTCTTAGCAAATTTATTAGGTCCTTGTTCTTCATATACTTGACTAAATTCTAATGCTTCATCAGCATTACTCTTACACATATCAACTACATCTGGGTTAGTTGAGTTTTTAGCCATATACTCCCAATAATCTGCTTGTGCATTTAAGATTTGTTGCATGATTTGTTGGTCTAGGTTAGCCTTAATTTGATATTCATGATACTTAACTTGATATTCATTAGATAAAATAGTATCGTCAGATAACTTCTTAAAGATTTCTGGGCTTGTTTTATAAGCTATATCAAGTGGAGTTTCACCTTCACCATTAACATCTAATGCCTTAGATTCTACTCTCTTATAGAAATAATCAAAGCACTTAACTGCATTATTCTTTGCACAAATATGTAAGATATTATTCTTTTTACTATCTACTCCATCAAATTTATAACCTCTAACAGCACTCTTCATAACTTGGTCGATATCATCGTTAGCTACATAAACGCTGTATAGATAAATTGGATAAGTATGTAATCTCTTCTTGATTTCATCAATTTGTAATTGAACATTTAATTCAGAAATGAATGATCTAACATCGACTTTTTCATCAATATAACTTTGTACTCTACGAGGAACTGAATCGATATTTAGTGTTTCCTTTTCAAACACTTCTTTTCTAATAACTTCTTTTGATTCTTCGACAATTCTATTATAGTCATCAGCTTGTTGACGTAGTCTCTTTAACATTTGGAAAATTCTTGTAATCTTAACGTTGATTTCATCAATATCACAAGTATTAAGTAATGTTTCGAAGAAATCTACTTCAGCAACTGTATCGCTCTTACGTAAAATGTTTACACGTTCGTCAAGTCTTGACAATACTAAATTAACTCTATCAATATTTTCATTGATTCTTCTTTCGTATTCATCCTTCTTATACTTAAGATCGTTAACTGAATCTAAGTATTCGTTTCTTGTTGTGAATACTAGAGGAACCTTTGTATCTAGTGTCATATCGATATCTAAGTTTTTAGCAACTTCTTGCATTTTAGTACCAATTGTAGCTTGATAATCATCATAAGCCTTTGCTGATTGTTCTAAAACCTTTGCTGTATATTCATCATATTTCTTGTATAATTCTACGAATAAACCTTTATCAGCATATTGTCTCTCACCAGAAAAACTATTATGAGATGCTGTTTCTTTCAACTTAGATAAAATTTCTAGGTTGTGGAATAAAGATTGATCTTCTTCGTATAAGTATAAAATCTTTGCTTGATATTTTTTATTAATCTTGTCTAGTTCGTTATATAATTTTTCAAGTTGTGGATAGTTATTAACAATGTCATCAATCTTAAGTTCGTCTGATTGTTGTAATTGACCAAGCTCATAATCCTTGTAGTTTTCAAGAATTGATTGAAGAGTTCTTGATACATAACCTTCGTAACTTGAATAAGTATAATTCATAGCTTTTGTGAATTCTTTATACTTAATGTCATAAACGCTTAATTCTCTTGTTTCAAAGAATTCATCATAAAGTGATTTTGCAAATCCAAATTGACCACTTTGATTAGATGGTTCTGGAAGAGTGAACTTTGCTTGTAAATGGTCAAGACAACGTTTGTATTCATCTAGTGAATCACCAACGCTCTTAGTGTAACCATAAAGTTCTTCACTTAATTCAAATTTCTTATATGCTCCCTTACATGAAGCAATACCGATTGTAGAGATTAATGATAAAACACCAAATATCGCTGCAATAGCTAATACTGCAATTCCAAGTGCAAATACAGGTGACATTAATACAATACCAATTGCAGCAAGTGCAACTGTTATTACCCAATAAGCAATAAGACAAGCTTTGTATTTGCTTTGATTCTTATTGAAATGCCATGGACTAAATGCTCCTGTGTTATTTGCGTAGTGTTCAGGACCATAATATGCATCCTGAGTTGCGCTCTTAGACTTTAATGCGAATTTTGGAAATAAAATAAATAATTTTGCCACATACATCACCTCAATTTAATATTGTCATTTCGTCTCTAATATATATTGTATCATTTTTTTATTGAAAATTACACTAAAAATAAATATTTTTAATACTATTTTTTCTTGTCATTTTTATAATATAAAAGAAAACGGCTTAACAATCGCTTTTTTTGTTAATGCCGTTTATAAATTATTTTTGTAAAACGCTACCATTTTGGTTATTATTTGCTTAATTTTTAAGCTTTTTTAGGGTTATTATTTGTTTTTAAACAAAACAAAAAGGAAATAATACTAAAAGCGATTTCATTAAGGTAAAATTATTGGGTTAATCGCTTTAATACTATGCATATATAAAACGATAGTTTTACCAATTATTTGTACTACTTCAAATCCACAATTGCTAAAAATTTCTTCTATCTCTTCTAACTCCATTTGACAGTTTTGAAGGACAGATATTTTCATTAATTCATGTTTTGTTAAATAGTTTCTTATATCTGTAATCATATTGTCATTTACGCCTTCTTTTCCTATTTGAAAAACTGGCTTTAAGGTATGAGCTAAACCTCTTAAATAACTTTTTTGTTTACCCTTCATAATTATACCTCCTAAACGAATTGTCCGTTTAAATCGACTAGTCCTTTTTTCCCTAGTATTATTTTTCCATTGTTATATTCTTCTTCTAATCTATTAAGATATTCCATTAAATCTTCATAATTTCTTGTTTTCCTAGTTAAATTTTGTTTAGCTAAAGCAACGTTAAAAACTGTTTTAGCGCACATCTGTTTTCTAATGCCATCCCATGATAATTGTGCTTGATATTTTTTTAGTAAATCCCAAACTCCTTTTTCTATAATGACGTTATGAAAACTAAATTGTACATCATTAACCATAACCATATATAAGCTTTGAGCTTTTGTATAAAAATAACTAACCTTTATATTCTTAAAATCATTATAAGCAAGTAATTCATTTAAAAAGAATATTCTTGATTTAAACGAATATGTTATTTTCTTCTTATTT
>Ga0247611_10001146_pt1 | contig 48585 bp, 31 predicted proteins | sample 177DNAGHGhighgp2_FD_192422 | JGI IMG/M metagenome (GOLD analysis project Ga0247611, IMG submission 192422) | Sheep rumen microbial communities from Palmerston North, Manawatu-Wanganui, New Zealand - 1770 DNA GHGhigh gp2 | ecosystem: Host-associated > Mammals > Digestive system > Stomach > Rumen... | reverse complement strand
AAATATTGTTATGGCATGAAAAGAACTCAATTATTATAAAACAACCTGTGTTCGTCCTAATGACCGATTTGGGTTGGATTATCTTACGACTACCTTCTTTCCGCCTACAATGTATATGCCCTGAGGAAGTCCATCGAGGCTGTCAGCCTGACTGCGAACGAGAGCTCCGCTCACTGAATAGATATCAGCTGGCATCAAAACGTCCAGTAAACGCGTTGACAAGTTATTTATAATTAAATCTTTATTGATCATTTATTCAGTGCTTTTGATTAACTGAACATTATAATTTTCAATTTTCGACAACTTCACGTTCCTCGTTACAGGAGTATACCACGACTGGGCATTAAAATAGTTGCGCATATCTGTGGTTTGGAAAATATAGCCATGACGGGCATAAATCTCGTTACGCATAATCTTCTTCTCCCATGAACTCATACCATACAGTTCTGAAGGGTCGAGATATCTGGTTGATGTGAAAGGCCAGCGACCGGCACCGGCTGCATAAGTGGAACGCGAACGTGACGGTTTTGCCGGAACCTCAACGGTTCTTTCAACTACTACAGGCTTTTCAACCACCTTCTCAACTACTTTTTCCACTACTACAGTGTCTGGACTTGCAGTTTGTTCTACCGACGGAGCAGGATTGGCATCCTGATTTTCACCTATTGAAGGAACATTTTCTTCTGTTTTCTGAGTAACTGTTGCGCTTGGAGCAGATTCAGTGGTTTCTGGCGCTTTGTCCCTGCCCAAAAAGAGCCAGATGAGGAATCCTGCCAGACAGATAAGCAGTCCGCCGAGCACACCGATAACCACCCACTTGGCATTGCCACTTTTCTGAGCCACTGGATGCTGATATGGCATAGCACTTTGCTGATGGTATTGTGGTTGCATAGACTGCTGAGATTGTGGCCTATACTGTGGCGGCTGTGGCTGAGGAGGAGCGGGTTGCTGTGGCTGAGGAGGAGCGGGCTGCTGTGGCTGAGGAGGCACTGGCGGCTGCACTTCATTTGCAACCACTGTTTCATTACTTACATTAACAACATTCTCATTCATTGAAGGCTGTTGAGGCTGAATAGGTGCAGTGGCACCGCATACTGGACAAAACTGCATTCCATCCTGGAATTCAGCATTACAATTCAAACATTTCATAATATCAGTTGTTTTATTGGTTATTATTTAGTTTTTTACTGATTATTTGATATTTACATCACTCAATTCTGCAAATATACTAAAAAATAAATAATGTGTTACGAAAAATGATAAATATTTTATATTTTTGCAAGAAACAAATAGCACCGCAGTTTATGAACAGATTTTTTTTGATTATCATTTTTATTGCTTTAACTACCACAGTGGCAAATTCGCAAAATGAATACCGCATGGCAGGGCCATTCGAAGTGGTGGCACGCGACGGGGAGTTCAGAGCAACCAAAGCAGGGAGCGAACGTGACATGAAGGCTGCTTACGATTTTGCTGTGAAGGGAGAACACAGCAAGTCTCTGGAAATCATAAATGCCTATGCCTCCAAACTGCAACGATTCGACGGACACGACGCACCTCTATGCACATTACAAGCATACGACCTCGTCAGAGCAATGACCATCGAGAAAGAACAACAGACTCATGAATGGACTGAGATGATAAGAAGGGCTATTCTGCCTACTATCAATAAGTTTGAGGCCGACAGCCCCTATGCCAACGGCAACTGGGGAGCTATAGTCAATAGATGCAGGATGGCATGTGCCATATTCCTCGACGACAAAGATCTATACAATCAATCTGTGGATTATTTCCTCAATGCCAACGACAACGGGGCACTCCCCCACTATGTCAGCGAAACGGGACAATGCCAGGAAACTGGACGCGACCAAAGCCATGCACAACTCGGACTGGAAGCCGAATGTCAGATTTGCGAAATGGCATGGCATCAAGGAGACGACCTATGGGGAGCACTCGACAACCGACTCATGAAAGGCATAGAATACACCGCTAAATATAACCTCGGACATGATGTGCCTTTCAAGCAATGGACAGACTGCACAGGACTCTACAACGACTGGACTGAACCAGGGGAAATGGGACGAGGAAGGCTATGGGACATATACCAACTTCCATATAATCACTACGTGGGCAGAAAGGGACTACAAATGCCATACACAAAACAGGTGCTGGCACTGCAAGACGAAGCTGAAAAACGGGGAGAAAACCGAGAGGTGAGGGCACCTGGTGTGACTGAAGGAATCAAACTGCATCAAATATTCACATATCCTGCACCTAAAGGAGCCCCGCTGAAATACGACTACGACGTGTTTGTTCGTCCACGAAGCTCAGAACAATGGACACACATCGACACCTACATGGCTAAGGTCAACGCTCCAATTGGCAACAACAAACATAAAGTAAGCGAAATTTCCTATGCTTTCTTCGATTTCACAGGAGATGTGTTCGTAAAAGTGGTATGCAAGAACAAAACATTCAAAACAGCACGAATACGACCCGACTACAGAGGTACTATATGCAACATTCAAAACGACTCAACCATTCAATTCCTGCTATTCCAACCGGAAAACCTAAGCGTGGAATTTGATGACAACATAACCGACAATCTTCTTTTATTCACATCAAAACCGGCACCATCGGCAGATGAAGCACGTAGAGAGGCTGAATCAGAAGGACGAAATTTCATTTATTATGCACCTGGATACTATACTCAAGACAGCATAAGAGTGACTTCCAACACCACTGTCTTCTTAGATGGCGGAAGCTATTTCACTGGTAATTTCTCTATAAAAAATGCTGAAAACGTAAGTATTATAGGAAGAGGAATTGCTCGTCCTGCCAATGGCTACAGAGGAGCATATATTTATAATTCAAATAATGTGCTCATCGACGGACTTATTCTAAACACATGCCCGGTGGGCGGCAGCGACGGAGTGACTCTCCATGACGTGAGAAGCATATCCTATCCTGGATGGGGCGACGGACTCAATGTCTTCGCATCTTCAAATGTGATCTACGACCGCGTGTTTTGCCGTAATTCTGATGACTGCACCACTGCATACGCCACAAGAAAAGGATTCAAAGGGTCCGTTCACAACGTCAGAATGAGAAACTCAACACTATGGGCAGACGTGGCACACCCTATTTTCATTGGTATTCACGGCAACTCCGCTGTAGGCGATAGCATCGTGGGACTAACATACGAAAACATTGACATACTGTGCCAGAGCGAACCACAGGTGGATTATCAGGGATGCCTCGCCATCAACTGCGGCGACAACAACTATGTGAAGGACGTGGTTTTCGACAACATACGAATTGAAAATATCGACCAGGGATGCCTGTTGCAAGTGAAAGTGGGATACAACTCCAAATACTGCACCGCACCGGGCAAAGGCGTTGAAAACGTGCTTTTCCGTAACATTCGCTACTATGGCGAACAGCCGTACGTTTCCATCATCAACGGCTACAATGAAGAACGCAAAGTGAAGAACATTCGTTTTGAAGGACTCAAAATCAACGGGAAACCTATCTACGACGACATGCCGGGAAAACCGAAATGGTATGCCACAGCCGACTATGTGCCTATGTTCGTGGGCAACCACGTGGAAGGACTGAGTTTCGAAAAATGATTTATAGTTCCCATATATTTTTTATCATCTTTAAAATCTTCAACATTGTTGAAGATTTTTTGTTAAGCCTTTATATATTAAGACATTATAACTCTGTAAAGAAACACCGAAAGTCTTTATATTATGATTTTTTTTTCAGTTAAAATAGCGATTGTTACAATTCTACCATTCTATGTTACACAATCTTTAGGATGCATTTTAAACAAATTCATAACTTTGCATCACGAAAATAAAAGGTATTAGTTTTTAAATAATTTTCCCCCGAGGAGCCGCTTACGATGATGAAGATGACGAACAGAATTAATAGATCTTTTCATTTTTAGTTAGTAATTATTATATTTTTAGAATATTAGAATAATAGTTCGTCCTCTGAGGGAATTAATCCTCTGCCAGTTATGGTCGAAGATAATTCCCCCTATCATCGAAGGGGTGATTTTATAAGAAACCATATAATTGTAAACAAAATCATGAGCAAGGAATACAAAACACCTGAATGTAAAGGCACAAGAATGCAGGGGTGTAACATTATCTGCCTGAGCAAAATTGATGGAGACGGAAACGGAAATGGGAACGCATCCCATGATGGTAAAGATGGAGATGGAGAAAATGACGGTTATGTGAAAGAAAGAGGGTCATGGGGCAATTTATGGGAATTCGATTCATTTGAAGAAAAGTAAATGCTTTATATTTGTAAATTAGTTAGTTGGAAAGTTATCACAAATCGTAGCGACGAGGATGTGATAACTTTTTTTTGGGACCTTTTCGGCATTTACACATTACCTTATCAGCCATAAATATATCATTTGTTACAAAGTTACCATTTTATGATACTTGTTTCTTTGTCTGAGCAAAAAAAAATATGTAACTTTGTAGACAATTTTGATTTTAAAATAATACATTATTAAAATAAAACCAACACTGTTTATTAAGTGTTTAACTTTATTTCGGCTAAATCAAACAAAATTGCTTAATGCAAATATAACAGCAAATCTGTTTCATCTGATTTATAGATTATAATTAATATAGTATCAACAAGAAATTTTGACTGATTTCATGAAGAATCTGTTTTTAACTTTTGTAATGGCCGTATGCAGTTTTTGTGTGGCAGAGGCTCAAAATTCGTTCATCAGCAATGTGGTTGCTGAAGAAGGTGCATGGTGCTGGTTTGCTGACCCAAGAGCACTTCATTATGAAAATGACGGAGGCACCATCAATGCAACATACATCGGGTATATCGATGTTCATGGAAACGTGAAGGCAACTCAGTACGACTGGAATGCAAACAGAAAGTCTGATGTGCTCATAAGAAGTAAGTTTCAGCCCGACGACCACAACAACCCCACATTCATCGTTCTTCCAGACGAGCGTGTTATGATATTCTACACACGTCATACTGACGAAAGGAAGATTTGGTATCGTATTTCAACAAAACCGGGAGACATCACATCTCTTGGAGAGGAAAAATATCTCGAAACAGAAAAAAACACTACATATCCGTCACCGTTCATCATGAGCGACGACCCAAACCACATATATCTGTGTTGGAGAGGTGTCGGCTGGCACCCTACTATCGCACGTCTTACAATGCCTGATTCAAATGACAATTGTTCATTTGATTTCGGACCTAAACAGATTGTGAATTCAACAGTACAGACATCTGGATGTCGTCCGTATGCTAAATACTGCAGCAACGGAAAGGACAAGATTTTTATCTCTTATACTGGCACTCACCCCGACAATGTGAATCCAAACTGGCTGTTCTTCAATTTCATTGACATCAACAACGGAGACGGTCCGATTTTGAAAGACATAATGGACAATCAAATCAGCATAATCGACAATGGTCCATTCAATGTGAGCCAAACCGACGACTTTGCAAACCAACATCCTTATATGGTAGTTGACAAAACATCCAACATACGAAATTGGGTGTGGCAAGTGGCCACTGACAACAACGGCAATCCGGTTATAGCATTCACACATATCGACAACGCCAAGACGGCACATGCCTATTGGTACGCAAAATGGACCGGCTCTGAATGGAAACGAATAAAGATTACTGATGCGGGGCATGCATTCCATTTGAATTGGAACAACACAGAAAGATGCTATAGCGGTGGTTTTGCCATTAATCCCGACAATACTAATGAATTATATGCCAGTGTACCTGTATTAAACGGTTCATACAACAGAGACGGGGTATTCGAGATTTGGAAATACACCGTCGCTGATGACGGCACTGTAAGCGCAACGCAGAAAATCACGAACTCATCGGAGAAAAACAATGCACGTCCTTTTATTATTCCTGGTTCAAAAAACAGCCCATTACGTTTGGTTTGGATGAATGGTGACTATTACCATTGGATTGTAAGCAGAAGCCATCCTGAAGGCTACCCTACAGCAATATGGACCGATTATATTTGGAATGAAAACTACACTGCAGAAACCGCTCCTGCTGATCAGATGGGAATTCCTGGCACGATTACTGTCGGCATTTCCATGGACCAGAACAATTATTCGGGAACCATGCTGAAAATCGGGCAAGGAGCTGATGAAATCGTTTATGCGCTTGACATCGACATGAGGCCAATCATCACATTCGGAGGACATACATACAAGAGCCAGAACCAACTCTATACCAGCGACAATTCCGCTACACAAAACAGTTCAACGACTGACGGAAACTACTACCCTACCAAATTGAAGAATTGGGTGCTTTCCATGACATACGACGGTAATGTTCTCACCATTTACCGTAACGGAATTATTGACCAGGTTATCGAAACCACGGATTTCAAAGGCGGAGCTATACAGCCTGAAGGATATAACAATACTATATTATTTACAGATATTCAAGACGTATGCCATTCACCTGTCACTGTTCAAAAAATCATAGAAGACAAACAAGACGAGATAAATGCAGAATCCGATATAAGAATTTTAAATTCTCTCGATGTGCCTTCTGAGGCACGCACCGACATCGTGTTGCCTACTTTAGTGGAAGGCAGAGAAGTGGTTTGGACTTCTTCCGACGAGGCTATATTGGGTGCCGACGGAACAATGCCACTTGCACTGACTAACGACGTGGCTGTGAAACTAACCGCTACCGTTGGGGCACAGACCAAGGATTTCTATGTGAACTGCCTGAAACGCGATTTACCTAAAAACCTCAGATATGAACAAGACGCTCTTCTCGACCTTACAGGCAACACCACTGGCGGATTTGCTACAAACAGTTATGGCACAGCCCCTGAAGGTCTGCTTAAAAACCTCAGATCTTACACTTTCCTGGTAACGGTAAATGCAAAAAACCTATCGGGCAACCCACGTATCTACGACTTCGGTAGTGCTTCGAGCAACAGCATCTTCCTTAGAATCAACCCTCTCGCTGCTGGTGTAAAATACAATGGCGGAACAACGGCAACGGTCAACGGCACAACTACTCTACAGACTAATAAAGAATACAAATTGGCTGTGTCATTCAGTGCCGCTACAAAAACCACCAAAATCTATATTGACGGTGTTGAGGACGCCAGCGGAACGAATATCACCAATGAGGCTTATATGCTTTACCAAACTGCAAAGGACAATTCAAACTATATCGGACGTTCTCAATGGTGGAACGGATCTTATGCCTATGAAAACCAAGATTTCCAGGGTATTATCGACGGACTGACTCTTTATGACGTATGTCTTACACAGGAAGAGATTTGTGATTTGCAGGAACTCGAATATCAACAGCCATCAGACGAACTGCCTTCAGAACTTCAAAACTGGGACTTCGAGCAGACTTACAACGTGCAGACTAATTCAGGAGTGAACAGCGACCGAGCCATTTATGTTCCTACTGCGTGGAAAGTGGAACGAAGCAACCCTTCAAAATTTGACATTACAGCATTAAAGAGTGGAGACCCTTATTTCGACCGTTTCTTCGGCGACCTCGAAAAACCGACATCTAACGGAGAACAAACTTATTGGCTGCGTCAATACTGGGGAACACCTACACTCACTCTTTCACAGGATATACGTCTGCCGGAAGGACAATACACTCTTACAGCCGACGTTTGGCAAAGCGGAGAAGCCGGTGCTGCATCTGTTGTGGTGTCTCAGGAAGGCGGTACATCTGTTACAAGCAATGCCTTGGTCGACAAAAAAGAATGGCAGAAAGTGACATTGCTGTTTGAAAGCGACGGAGTGGCAAAAACCACAGTAACATTAAAGGCAAATCACACCACAGATCAAAAGGAAAAAATTATCGGTTTTGACAATGTGGTGATAACAAAAAAGTCTGATATCACGCTCTACGACAACAGAAGCAACGAAAGCACTATCACCATTGCAAAAGGTAATTCATCAAATGTAACCATTCAAGACAGAACGCTCTATAAAGACGGAGACTGGAACAGCATTTGCCTGCCTTTCGCTTTGTCGGAAAAACAAATCGCCACATCACCTCTTGCCGGAGCTGTTGTCAAGCAACTGTCAAGCGCAACACTTTCTGACGACAACACTGTGCTCACACTTAACTTCACCTATGCAACTGCAATGGAAGCCGGTGTGCCATATCTCGTGAAATGGGAGACAGCAGGAACAGACATCAACAACCCTGTATTCAATAACGTAACTATCAACGAAACCCTTTCTGAAGTGACAGTTGCTGACGGAAAGGTGCATTTCAAAGGTGCTTACTCTCCTGTTTATTGTCAGGCTGACAACAAGAATATGCTTTTCCTTGGAGCAAACAGCAAATTCTACTACCCGTCGGTAACTAACATGCTCAATGCATTCAGAGGTTATTTCATCATCGACGACGAAACGGCTAACTCCGTTAAAGAGGTGAAGATGGGATTTGAAGACGCTACAAATGTAAAAAATATTGAAAGCGAATCAATCGACAATGCATGGTACACCATCAGTGGAGTGAAATTAAACAACACACCTATGTGTCCGGGAATATATTTAAATAATGGTAAAAAGATTGTTATAAAATGAAAAAAAATTATTTGATTCCAGAAATCCATCTAAATAAAATTGGACTGGAATACTGCATAAACGTTAACAGCATTAATGGAGAGGGTGTCGGCTACGGAGGTGGAGCCGACCCCGCCACAGGAAGGACAAAGAACCGTAACGATTATTTATATGATGAATTTGAAGAAGAACAAATTATTGATGTAGAAAACAAGAACGGACTTTGGTAATATAAATAGATTAACTGTATTGAATATTTTTTTTATTAACTTAATTTTTTAATTTACAAACAAAATGAAAAAAAGACTACTTTTTTTGGTGATGCTTTTGGTCGCATGGGCTTCTGCCATAAGTCTTAATGCACAAGAAGGCTATGTAGACGTCACTAATCAGTATCTGACAAACGCAGACTTCGAAGCATCGACGCCAATTTCATCCAACTTGAAAGGATATGGTAAGGATGGTACTCCTTATGGTTTTCAAGCTGTTGATGGATGGACCTTCAAGGTTCTTGCTAGTGACATTAAAGAAACCTCGTATCCTAATTCTGGTATGGCTGGTGCTGTATTTGCTTATGGCTCAGAGTATCAATTGCAAGGAGGAAATAAAGCGGCTCCTGAAAATGGCCCTGAAACAGGTGCTAACAAAGCCCTTGGTTTCTTCGCTGTTTGGGAATGTGGTGGCTACTACTATCAAAGTGTAAAGTTACCTTCCGGTGCTTACAAAATTGAAATCCCTGTGTATAACCAATTAGGAACTCAGGCAAACACCACTTACACCGGATTCTTCCCTACATCTGGAACTGATCAAACAGTGGCTATCAATACTGCCGTAGGTAGTTGGGCCACTCAAACCGTTTCCTTTATTCTTGCAGAGGAGACAGAAGGGCAAATCCGTCTTGGATATAAGGCCTCAAATAATGGCAAAGATAAGAATCCACACCTTTTCTTTGATAAGGTAAAGATTTTATATTCTAAACATGCTTTAGCATCGCAAATGACAGAGCTTGCTACACAGATAACTCAAGCAGAGTCTAAGACTCTTGGTTTTGAAGCAGGAGAATATGCACCTTACAACAATGTGGCTGCTATTAAGGCTTTAACAGAAGCAAAGAAAGTTGACTTAGATCAGCCCGATAATTATACAGCTACTGATATTGAGGATTTGATTGACGCTCTTCAGAACGCTACATGGACAGCAAACGCAGAAGAGGTGAATGCAATTGCATGGGGTGACCTCTCTCAATATGAAACTGAGGACGGAAGAGACTATCCTTATGGTTGGAACAACACATACGGAAGAGCAGCTACCGGAAGCCAAATCTCCCGTATAATGGGCGGCTCTGAAGGCAGCAGCAATGCCGGACTTACAGCTACAACCACCGGCAAAGCCATGCTTCTAAAGTACAGCGGTATTTACGGTGAAAACACTGGCTACACTATGCCACTGAAAGCAAATACATATTACACTATTTCATTCAAGTATTGTGGATGGAACAACCAGCCTACAACCAATGTAGTGGTTAAACTCGGCGAAACTCCTGTCACTGTAGAACCGGCATCTTTCAGACCGGAAACCACTGATGGACACACCAATCCTCAAGACTGGTATGTATATAAGGCTATATTTAAAACAGCAGAAGCCGGCAACTATACCCTTGCTCTCAGTAAGAGCAACTCCGAACAGCAGCAAATCGCCTGGGGAGACATGAAATTGGTAAAAGCAAAAGCAACTGATTTCACCCTCGCAGAAGGACCAATGAACGCCGCTGTGAAAAATGCTCAGACCGTTGCATCTAACAATTTCAACGCTCAACCTACAGATGATAACTATGTGGCACTGCTTGCCGCTATAGAAGAGGCTAACCAGAGTGTTGCTGTTTATCAGCAGATTGCCGAAAGATTGAACGTCCTCAAAGAACAAAAAGGTAGCATTTCTGAAACAGATTGGGAAGCACTGCCAGTATATACAAACTACACTGATGGTGTTTACGAAACTCTCAACGAGGTTGTTCCTACATATACTGCAAACGTAACTGATTACTGGAATACACACACTCCTGTTGCAGACAATGACCTCACTGCATTGCTGCTCAACCGCGGTTTCGAGTTGGGAACTACCGATGGATGGACATTCAATAAATTTGATGACAGCAAACTACATAAGACTGTAGGCGACAATCAAGGGCACAATGAGTTTGAAGGTACCGACGGTAACTGGATGTTCTGCACATGGTCACAAAATAACGCAACCACGGTTAACCTCAAACACACCATCAACAACGTTCCTAACGGAACATATACAATTAAAGGTATCTTCGCATCTTACGAAGGCACTGTTGTAACATTGAAGGTGGGCGATCAGAGCAACACCGTCACTTGTCCAGAACCTGGCACCGGACGTGAAGGCGAACTTACTTTCGTTGTTGACAACAACAAAATTGAATTTGAAAGCACAGCAACTCAGTTCCTGAAGGCCGACAAATTCAGTCTCATCTACAAAAGCACTGATGTGGCAGATGAATTGGAAAATGCTATAAACCAAACAACAAACGCCATAGACACCAACCAGCCTATGAATACTGCTGTAAAAGAGAAATATGAAGCAGCGCTTGAGGCATGGAACGCACAGGATGGACATACTCCTAAAAACTATATTGCTTTGAACTCTGCCACAAAGAAAGCTCTGGCAAGTATCGACGCATACCAAAAATGTAAAGAGGCTCTCGATGCTGCCGCTGCATTCATTCTGTCAACTAATGTGTACACTCCTGAAGCATACCACACTTTCTATGATTTCTACGACAAGCAGAAAACATTGTACGACAATGGCGCATTCGTTGACAGCGAGGCTCTTGCACTCAAATACTATTTCTTCGGAAACAAGACTTTCCATCAGAAAGAACTACCTGTTGTTCCATTGCTCGGAAGCGCATGGGACGATAAAGGCGACTACACTTGGAAAGAGGGCGACTACTGGGTGAACACATGGTCAAGCGAAGGTGAAACCGACGGTTCCAACATGACTGTTCCGTTCATGGAATACCGGAAAGAAGACGGTACTCTTGCCCCTAAGACTCTTGAAGCCACAATGAAGAGCATCGCTTCAACACAATACAATGTTACAGCATTGGTACGTGTTCTAACTACTGACGGCAGCACTCCTCAGGGTGTAACTCTGCAAATCGCTTCACACGATGCAAACAACAAAGAAACAATCACTGCTGCTGATCCTTCATGGACAAAAATTGAAGGCACAAACTACTATTATGCTGACCTTGCAGTTCAGGGTAATTCTGACTATGATTCTGACGGTGACGGATATGGTGACCTACACATTCAGTATAACATAGCAGAAGGCAACAACATTTCATGGCTCGCATACAAGAACATGTTTGCAAACCCTACTACCCCGGTTGAAAAATCTAAATTTGACACTATTAAAACCGGACTGGCAAATGCTATCAGCGAAGCCAATAATTATAAACTGGGATTCGACAAAGACGAATACGCTCCATACACCAACGTAACTCAGTGTAAAGCAAAGGACGTAGCAAAACATTATTATGACGCGCTCATAACTCTTGACAAACAACAAAATCTGACTGACGAAGAATATGTCAGCCGTGCTCCTTCTTTCATCATGATGAAGCAGGCTCTCACTGACATTACTAAGGCAAACGAAAAATGGACTCAGAACCAAGAACAGTTGAACGGATTCTTCTGGAAAAGTAATTACACTAACGACGATGTTGAAATGGTTTACCACTATAATTCTGAAGGAAAAGTAATTAATCAGTTCAGAACTATCTTCCCTACCGGTTGGGACCTCAACGGACGTGTAACTGCTTACAGCACACGTATTGTCAAGTTCGGTGTGAACGACGACAACTATCAACCTGGTAGAAGAAAGGGATTCAAATCATCAAGCGACCTCACTGTTCTCGGTACTAAATGGGACACTGCATACGGTAAGGAGTCTGGATATACTCTCCCACTCGATAAAGACGTTACATACAACCTTTCATTCATCTACTCTGCCTGGGATGTAGAAAAAGATATACCTATCATGGATGTTGTTATCTACAACAAGGCTACCAACGAAGAGGTAAATAACCTCACTCTCAAGCAGTTCAAACCAAAGGATGGTAACGGCGACATACAATCTCAAGAGAACTGGTATTATTATCGTGCTACATTCACTCCTGCTGATAACGGGGAATATGTTATCGAACTGAAAAAGAACAGAGAAGGAAGAGGAGATGAACAACTGCAACTCTGTATGGGTGACTTCGTTCTTATCAGAGACACTCAGGCCGACCACCGTGTGGAGATTAACGGTGAAGACAAGGATGAGGCTCACAACCAAACTCCTAAGGACCTCTACAACAATGCTCAGGTTTATGTAACACGTAACTTCAACACCAACGAAGGCAACGGATGCTGGAACACTATAATGCTTCCGTTCAACCTCGACTATCAGGAAACAGTTGAGAACTTCGGAACAGGAACTACCTCTTTCTTCACAGGTACTGAATACTCTGAAGCTGAAGGTAAGTACACCCTCTTGTTCGAAACTCGTAACACTGGTATCAAGGCTAACCAGCCGGTTATGATTTACTTCAAGGACGGAAATCCTAACGTTGCAAACCTGCAAATCAAGACTCGTCATGCAGACCCAGAAAATGCTACCGACAGAACCAAGGACACATTCGACTACACTTACGGTGCTGTTGTGATTCGTCCATTCGACAACGGTGTAATCGACGAGACCACTACTCTCAAGGGTGAAGACTTCAACTTCGTTGGTACTTATTCAAGAACTACTATTCCTAAATTCAGCGTATTCATCAATGCGAAGAACGAATGGAAGAGGTCTAACGGTAACAACAAAATCAGCCCTACTCGCGCTTACTTCCTCGACAACTCCGAAGACGGATCCAACTCGGCTAAACTTCTTGGATTCAAGGTGGATGATCAGGCTACCGGTATCATCGCTATAGATGAAGAAGGCACGATGACTGTTACTTCCGGTAATATTTACACCATCGACGGACGACTCGTACGTCAGAATGCTACAAGCCTTGAAGGACTCCAGCCTGGCATCTACGTCGTTGACGGTAAGAAATATATTATTAAATAAATTTCATTAAGGGATTGGTGCAGTATTTCTGCACCAACCCATAATAAAAAAAAAACTGTTTAATCCAAATAGGTAAAAAGATGAAAAAGATATATTCAAAACCTGAAACACAAATGAAAATAAGCCAGATGGATGTGTTCATGAATGACGGTTCCATTGAAAGTAACTTACAAGACCCACCTACAAACTCTGGTGGAACATCTGACGATGACAACGAAGAGGGCGGAGTTAAAGAACGTGATTTATGGTCTGACGGATTATGGTGATAAACTTTAATTAATCTTTACATACAAAAAAGGTCGAGTTTCAAAGTATAGAACTCGACCTTTTTTTGAAGCAGAAGTCATATATATAGCATTTCATAACATATTTTGCAGTTTTGCTTTCAGTTGTTACATGTCTACCATTATTTGATACCAATATATAATAAAAAAAAGGTTTTATTATATAATTTTGTTTTTGAAAAACATTTTTTTAATAAATAACCATTTATAACACCTTTCTAATTATGGCTACTAAAAGATTTTTATGGAGTGTACTGCTTTTTATAAGTATGTCTCTTCCACAATTGACAATGGCTGATACTGATGTGTCAGAATTGCTACTTACAAACTGGGGATTCGATTCCGAGTATGACTACGACAAAAATGCTACAGGAAACGTAGTTCAAGAGATTCTTGACGTACCTGGATGGACAAAAGCACACAGCTTGGACTACACCATTGTGGGTACATACCAATTTGGTACAAAAAAAACATTCAACACATATGGCAAAGTACCGGCTGCTGGATATGACGGTTCTACCGGCGGATTGGCGCTCAGCACAGGATGGACCAGCAGCCTCATCTACAATCAGACGGTTACACTTCCTGCAGGATCATATTATCTTAGTGCGGCATGGTATAACGAAAGCGACCACACAACCGGAAAAAGCCAAGTGGGATGGGTGCCAAACTCTGGAACTGAAGCGATGTCTACTGTTGAAAAATTTCAATGGGGAGGACAATGGACTATAGATAATGTGCCTTTTGAATTGACTGAAGAAACCACAGGAAAGGTGCAGATTGGATTTACTGCTATCGACGGAGGAAGCAGCGCTTCGGCAAAACTTGTCTTGGATTACATTAAAATATATATGAAAGACGACGCCAAGGCATTGAATCTCGTACACACATACCTTGGAAATGCTATCAATAATGCACTCTCTGTTGCAGGAACAGGTTCGGGAGTGGGACTAAGCGATTTCAACAATAAAATTTCCCAAGCACAAAACACATACAACAGCAATAACTCGTTCACCAACCAACTGAACTCGTATAAAACTCTTATCAGCGCCATTGAGAAGTATAAATACGACAATGCATCAAATTCTAACCCATTAGACTTAACAGAAGAGTACATCATAAACGGCAGTTTTGAGAATTTACTTGGAACCGACTGGATCAATAATGGCATGAAAAGACAAATCAACTCTGTATTCAACGTGAAAGACGGAACATACTTTGTAGAGGCATGGGTTGACAGGGGTACCACTCTGGGGAATGTGAGCATTGAACAGATTATTAAGAAACTGCCAAAGGGAAAATACAGAATTAAGGCTGCAGCCGCACATATACAACAAAGGGGAAGCGGAAGCAATCAAAACTCAGGAAACCCACAGACTGGAGGATTTCTCTATGCCGGTAACTTTAAGACCACTGTCACAAATATGAGCACATATCAGGTTGACTTTGTCGTTAACGGTGAAACAGAAGACATCCCTATTGGAATTTGTACGGAAAACGGTACTGGCAACTGGATTGCTGCCGACAACTTCAAACTCTTTTTCATAGGATATTTGGATGTGGCTGCTGTTAAAAGTTATCTAAACGCAGAATTGAGTGCTGCTGAAAAATATTTGTCAATACCAATGCAGACTTCTGTCAAGAACCAACTCAGCAACGCCATCAGTGCCGCACGTAACGCACTCAACAACACAAATGCAACAATTGAAAACCTGCAAAACTACATCAACACCCTGAAAACCGCCGTTGAAGCAGCAGAAAAGTCTAAAATGCAATATGAAAAACTGAATGCAAGAATCAATTACGCTAAAAAAGTGGTGAACTGGTGGAAAGATGTTGAATACCGCCAAACCTACTATCCTGCTCTGCAAAGCGCAATTACAACTGCGGAAGGACAATACAAAAACTACTCTCTTAACGACACACAACTGAATAATGCTGTAAAAACGCTCAACGAAGCGATAAAAAAGGTTGACAAGGGTATATACGAAAGTGGAAGTGCAGTGGGGAGCGGATCCGCACTCGAAAATCCTAATAGCACATGGTGCAACGAACGTAGTATACAGTCGAAACACTGGATTTTGTACTGGGAGAAAGGCTATGGGGCTGCCGTTCCATCGGGAGCGGAAAAAATTCTCGACGAATGTGATAAGTTTTTTGAACTCTATGCCGATAAATTAGGTTTTATCACCATCAATCAAGGAAAATCCAAGACCGACCTGTACAAGATGATTATCAGATTGAAATATAAAGATGAATGGGAAGCCAACGGAAGCGGAATCGACAACAAAATCGGTATGCTCACCCTTTCAAGATGGGCCTATTCGTCAAGAGGCGGACAGACTGCCGCACATGAGGTGGGACACTGCTTCCAATATCAGGTGCACTGCGACAAAGGCGACTGGAACGGATGGATGTACAACTGGACAAACAGCCCTGGAGGCAACTGCTTCTGGGAACAGTGTGCTCAATGGATGGCTTACTGCTATTTTACAGGACAAAAATTCAACAATGAATGGCTCACAAACTCTCTGAACCATCTGCATGAACATCCTTTCTCTGTGGCATGGAGATATGAAAACTATTTCATTCAAGACTATCTCGTGGAAAAACAGAAAGACATTAAATTCATAGGACGGCTTTGGAACGAATGTATAAACCCGGAAGACCCGTTCCAGACATATATGAGAATCACTATGTCGGGAACCAGCGAAGAGAAACTCAGCCAACTGGGAGATGAGATGTGGGAGTTCGGTGCTCGAATGACTACTTTCGACTTCGCTCATCTCAATAATGCAGGAAGCGGAACAATCAACGCCAGAAAGCAGATGGGCATGACACAGGACAATGAGCAATTTTGGACTATAAACGCAGATTATTGCCCAGAGAACTTCGGAAACAATGCCATCAAACTGGTTGCTCCGACAGAAAAAAAGATGGTTTTTGCGGATTTTGAAGGATTGAACGGTGAAGAAATGGAAGGTTATAGAAGTTACAAGCCGGAAAAAGGCGGATGGCGTGTGGGATTCGTCGCTCAAAAAAATGACGGTTCCACTGTTTACGGTGATATGTACAGAGCCACGATTACTGACAACAAATTAAGTGTGGCTTTCGAATGTCCAGACAACTGCAATAGACTTTGGCTGGTGGTTTCTGGAGCACCTACAGAATACTGGTGCCGGGGATGGGGAGACAAACTCGAACATGAGCAATGGCCTTATAAGGTGAGGTTCTACAACACTAACCTCTACGGACAAGAAGTGACTCTCACAATTGACGAAAACCTGGACGAACTGAAGGATGAATTGATGCAGCTGGCAAACAATTTCAAGGTTCCTTCTACAAACAAAGGAAATCAGCCTTTCCAATATCCTGCCGATAAAATCAACGCTATCAACAACACTATTCAAGCCGCTAAGGATTTATGTAACAATCCGAAGGCTACATATTCACAATTAAATCAGGCTATTGAGAAGATGAACAGTCTGGAAATTCCGGCTTTAAATGCACCAAATACAGGTGCAAGATATACTATCACCAATGTGTCTATAGCTTTTAATTCAAAGAACAAGGCAATGACATATGTAAATGACAGAAACGATCAGGGAAATTACACTCTAAGATATCTCCAACCTGTGAATGCAAATTATGCACAAGCATTCGAATTTACACCTGTAGACGGAAAGAAAGACACTTATATCCTAAGTCAGACTGACCAGGACGGAGAAACTCGTTATATATGTACAGGCAGCGTATATGGGGGCAACAACCTGCAGATTAGAACTACTAAAGACAATACTAAAGCCGCCCAGTTCAGAGTAACTCCTATGGCAGAAGAAGGAAACTGGTACTTGTGGAACATTGCGGCTGACAACTATTTGAGTGCAAACAACAATAACAGTGACAACGGTGTATACACATCCAACCAATACTACAGAATGGTTATCGCCGAAGCGGAAAAGGCTTCTGCAAACCTCAAGATTGTGACTGGAGTGCAATACGGCACTTTCATAGCACCTTTCAAAACAGCCATTCCTGATAATGTCACGGTATATAGTATTGACAATATAAGCAATAATGTCCTGCAATTCACCACTCATACCACTATTGAGGCTAATACTCCATACATTGTGTATTCTAATACGAATACAACAATAGATGAAAACATTGAGAATTGGGGTACTGCAATTAAAGACATATATGATACGGATTTTCTCGTTGGTACGCTTGAACAAGTGTCATTAATGCTGACTACTAACGACTATATGCTGCAAAAACAAGGTAACAATGTGGCATTCTTCCAGTGCGACGGAATAAAGGAATATAGAGTAGGAGCAAATAGAGCATACCTTCACATTCCGACGAATGAAGTAAAAGGTTCCCGCTATAATTTTGAACCTGAGGCAACGGCTATTGAAACCATTGAGGCTATTACATCCGGAAACGCAGAGATATACGATATCAACGGACGTAAACTTGACAAACTGCAGAAGGGAATTAACATCGTAAACGGAAAAGTAGTTTTCGTTAAATAGCGGCTTTTTTCTTACTGATAATTATAATATCAATCTCCGGAATACTGACTTTCAGTTTTTTCGGAGATTGATATTGATAATAAAAAATTATTATTATATTTGTTATTTGATATACAATACTGTTCTAACACCATTTTACTTCCCCACCCCACGATTACCACAAATATCAACATAATAAATTATGATAAAGGCTATTTATAAATCAATTCTACTTACTTTCTTTTTGGGGCTAAATGCTTACGCTATAGATATAAACAACATGGCAATATACGACCTGCCATGCATTACACATATTCCCTGGTGCAAAGTGCACGTGTTTTTCCGCGACAGCGAAGGATATTTATGGTACAGCACAGAGGAAGGTCTTTTCAGAGATAACGGATATCAGACTGACATTTTCCGCTCTAACGATGAAAACCCAAAACTGATGCGCTCTAACGAAATACTTAACATTGCTGAAGATGGAAACGGACATATATGGTTCGGCACATACCAAGGTGCATACATCCTTGACAAGAAAGATTACAACATACATGAGATACAGCAGAAAGAACAGAAAGGACAAACAATCCAAGCAGTTTATAAGGTCAATGATGGATCTATATGGCTTTCAGCAAGGGAATGGATTATGCATTTTGACGCTAATGAAAATATAATAGAGAAAATTGACATGTCTAAAAGAATTGATTATGTAGGACCTGTAAGATTTTTCTATGAAGACAGCCAAAATGTTCTATGGATTTTACAAAGAAACGGTAAACTGTGGAGATATGACACTCATAAAAAGGATTTTATACCATATTCATGGAACCTGGACATTGATCCGCAATGTTTAATAGAAGACCCTAACCATGGATGCTATTGGATTGCAACATGGGGACACGGTGTCGTAAAATGTATACCTAATAAGGTTGGCAATGATGCAGTTATAGAACTGCAGCCAAGCACCATGTCGGGAGAATATGACGGTGCTGAATTTGTATATGACATTAATCTGGACATAAAAAATAATATATTGTGGGTTACATCTAAAGCAGGAGTTTTAGCATACCAATTCGACGAAAACGGTAATTTGAAACCATCTTTTATCAGTAAACTACTGCCGAAAGGCAAATACTATTTCGAAAACATAACACGCGACATTTACGATAATCTTTGGATTTCGGGGGCATCTAAACAGGTATGTATGCTGCCACGTTTAAACGACGGCATCAGAAGATACTATAAAAGATGGGGAAACATAACTGCCAACGACTCTCTTCTGAATGAAGTCAGAAAGACCATTCCAGAGGCTGTAATGGCTGTAAAAGACTACCAAGGTAATCTGTACTACAAAACACCGAAAAATGGCCTGTGCATCATGAGAGAAGGCGAAAACAAGCCAGAAACAATCATGAATGAAGACGATGTGTGTTCATGCATAGCTATGAATGAAGACGGAACTCTATGGATAGGAACATATACCGGACGTGTGTTCTATTTTAAATATAAAACAGACAAGGAGCCACAATATGTACCACAACTGAGCAATAAAGCGGGGCAAAGAATTCTTGATATCGAAAAAGACCATAAAGGACATATTTGGTCGCTGACAAGTGAATCTGTGAAAGAATGGGATAAAAAAAGTGAACATAGCCGCACTCTGTTTTGCCACCACCCTATGATACATCTCGACCATTTCAATGCGTTGGAATGCTGGGAAAAGGACTCCATGTGTGTGTGGGAGGATGAAGGATTCTGCACTATTGCATCGTATGATTTCGATAATAATGTCAATGACACTGTCAAAACACACGTGTCAACGGTTATTATTGACAATAAAAAGAACTATGTGGCACCTGGAATGCAAGAAATAGAGATACCATGCAACGCAAACATCGTTGAACTGAGACTGACAACATTCCAACAACATCTGACCAATCAGATACAGTTTGCATATAGACTCATAAAAAAAGGATTGTTGAGTGACAAATATACTGACTGGACTGAATTGCCTATCGGAAATAACACCGTTGTTATGACATCTCCAAGCAAGGGTGACTACAGTCTCGAAGTCAAAGCAACAAACGGACAAGGAATATGGAATGAACCTTATCAAATTTTTACATTACACAGACTACCCTACTGGTGGGAATCATGGTGGGCATATTCACTATACACTTTGTGCATATTATCTGTTATAGGACTGGCATTCAGACAATATTCCATTTATGTGAGACGCAAACGTATGACGCAAATGGAAGAACAACTTGCTGAAATGAAATTCAAATTCTTTACAAATGTAAGCCATGAACTGCGCACACCGCTAACACTCATAAGAGTGCCTATAGAACAAATGCTGTCAGCATCCGACAAAATGTCTGAACGCGACAAACAAAAACTACAAGGAATTCAAAGGAACGCACAGGAACTCGAGCAACTTATTAACCAACTGCTTGATTTCAGAAGAATGGAAATGGGAACACAAAAACTCTCTACTCACAACGGAAACATAACCGAATTCATCACGGCTGCTGTGAATGCTTTCAAACCGTTGGCACAAAGAAAAAACATCGCACTCAACTTTGACCATCCTGAAAAAAATATATATGCCACTTTCGACCACGAAAAAATGCATCATATTATATGGAACCTGCTGAGCAATGCCATGAAATTTACACCTGAAGGAGGAAAAGTCAACGTTGAACTCAAGATGTTGGAGGAAGACAAAAACAAGATTTCTGTTCATGTCATTGACAATGGTGTGGGGATTCCTGCTAAAGATTTACCTCATATTTTTGACCTTTACTTCCAGTCCGCAAACTCATCTTCACAAGGAGGAAGCGGAATTGGATTACACATGGTTCAGCAACTTGTTCAACTGCACGGAGGAGAAGTGGGTGTGAAAAGCCTCGAAGGCAAAGGGACAGACATCTGGTTTAATATCCCGATAATGTGCAACCCTGAACAACAAACGGAACATAAAAAAGACCACGAAACAGATGATGAAACATCAAATGACACCGAGGAGGCAACAGAAGACAACACCGTTTTAAAAACTGAAGACGACATAGTATTGGTTGTAGAGGATAATCCTGAAATGAGGGATTTGATTTCTGAACAATTGAGAGATAAAGGCTACAACATACAAGAAGCGGGTAATGGAGAAGAGGCTTGGAATATATTAACCAATAACGACAACATAAGCCTTATTGTCAGTGATGTCATGATGCCGGTTATGGACGGATTTGAACTATGCAAAAAAGTGAAGAGCACGGAAAAGACAAGCCATATTCCGGTAATCTTGCTTACTGCGAAAACAAGCGACGAGTCAAGGATGGAAGGGTATAAAATGGGTGCTGACTATTATCTTACCAAACCATTTAGTACCGCTGAATTACTTGATCGTATCAAGTATTTACAAAAACAACGTGCAAGTTTGAAACAAAAATTCCAACACGACGAAGAAAACGAAGTGGCACAACTGACATATTCGCCTATTGACGAAGAACTGATAACAAGGGCTCAAAAAATCGTAGAATCGCATCTTTCCGACAAAGAGTATAATGTAGATAAGTTCAGTAGAGATATGTGTGCAAGCAGAATGACTCTATATAGGAAAATACACAGCATCACAGGACAGTCGCCAAGCGAATTCATCACTACAATTCGTCTGAAACATGCGGCTAACCTGCTTAGAACAACAACACTTACCACTTTCGATATCTCTGAACAGACAGGATTCTCTTCACCAAGTTATTTTACTAAGCATTTCAAGAAAATGTTTGGAATGCTTCCAAAAGAATACAGAAACAAAGGAAGATGAAATGATGAACCCCAAAAGCCATACGACTTTTGGGGTTCGTCATATATGAAGATTCTTCATAGAATCTTTTAGACGGACAATAAATTATCCTGCTGTTACTCCGAAATTATTCGATATATATATGCCCATAGTTCTTGAATAATCGAGCTCGCCAACGCTGTTCCAAGGCACATCATAATAATTCAGACGTTTTAGAACCTTATCCTTTTTATTGTAATAAATCTTACTGATTATTCGATATTGAAGAAGCGTTTCATGGAATTCATAAAGCACTTCGCAACGCCAAGCCTTGCCACTCACACCATCTTCTTTGGCTGCCTGCTTGCAGTATTTAGTGTCTTTATAGTCGTAACGTACCCATACCTTATAGCCCGCTAAAGAACTGTCTATACAGTCGCTGGCATTAACTATGAGAATATCATCTGCATAAACGGTGTTGTATGTCTTTACTTGTGAATAAGCACATAGACATAATATCATACAAATTGTTGTTAAAAATATTCTTTTCATAATATGGAGATTATTAATTTATTTTTTACTTCAATTCACCTTTCTCGTCTACAAGAGTCTCATCTGAAACTTCTGTAAATACAAGGACCTTATTGGCAACATCCACCTTATAAGCCTCTGCACCATCAAATTGGGCTGGGCTCAATGCTCCATCGAGCATATTGTGGAAATCAACAACCACTTTGTCGCCATCGAGTTTCACAGCAATCACCGAACCTTCTTTACCATCCGTTTGCTTGAACCACACACAACCCTTCTCCTCATCTACTTTAACCTCTTCACCTTCAGCACATTTACCATCCTTAACAGCCTTGGCCATAGACTCATAGATAGCACCTGGATCTTCCATCTCTGCCTCTTCTTCTCCGATTACAGCCACACTGAAACGTTGTCCAAGGGCAACTGCCACATCCTTGACTGTTGGTTTCTCACCTGTGAATTCCAAAGGAATCTTCATTTCAGATAAGGCGCCATCTTCAGAGTCAACTTCGGCAATTTCATCGCCTTCTGACTTTTCCTGGTTTTCCACCTGAGGCTCATCAGATTTGTTTTCAGCCTTCTGAGCATCCTTACATTGGCTAAACAGCAACATTACAGCTGCCAACATCATGATAATTGATCTTTTTTTCATAATAAAATTGTATCTTTAATTATTAAACAGTTTTTGTATATACTACTGATCACCTAAGTACCAAACGTATGCCCATATCTCCTTTGCCATATACCACTTCCTTGTCACGATAGCTCACACGGCAATATACATCTTCCATGTTCCAGCAACCACCTCTATCCACATATTCCGTTTCTGTAGATGGAGAAGAAACGGTCTTTAAAGGGTTATTCTGAGCTTCATCACTATAGTCTTCATAAACGTCCTGACAGAATTCCCACACATTTCCACTCATATCATATATTCCAAGTTCGTTGGGTTGCTTGGTAGCTACATCATGTGTTCCATAGGAAGGATCTTTTTCTTCTAAGTTTGCAAAAGAATTATTGCCATACCATGCCACATCACCCAGAGTGTTGCTGCCTGAATATCTGAAACCCTTACTTTTATTTCCACCACGTGCAGCATATTCCCATTCGGCTTCGGTTGGCAGACGGAATTGCTTATGGGTCAGTTTATTCAGTTTCTTAATAAATTCAGCACATTCAGCACGGGTGATACCTTCAACAGGACGGTTCTTACCCTTGAATTCAGAAGGGTTGGTGCCCATAACAGCCTCCCATAATGACTGAGTAACCTCGGTCTGGCTGATACTATATTTGGATAATGTCACTTTATGAGAAGGCATCTCATCTGTATCGGCTATACCTTCCTGCTCGGAAGTAGCACCCATAATGAATGTACCACCTTCAACTTCAACCATTGAGAAACTTACTCCCTTAACGGTAAATGTCTTTATATTGCTATCATTAAACGATGAAGATCCAATGAATATTACAACTAATAGACAACAAACCGAAAATAATGCAATTTTTGACTTTGCCATAACAGATATATTTCTTTTGATAATTATAGATAGAATATTTTAATCCAATGCGAATTCATCGTCTAAATCAAATATCTCCAGTGGATCATCATCGTCCGGACCCATCTGCAAATACAATTTGGTATTGGTAACACGAATCACACGACAATTACGGAACTGCTTACCTAATTCATTTATAGATTCTTCCAAATCATTTTTGCTCTCCATAAATACTCCCTTAATCTCTTTGTTCATATCGCTTTTTTTCAGCTCACCCCTCCTGAATTTCTTTTCCATTGTATCACTATAAATTATGTTTTCAAGCGAAGATTTGGTTTCGCTTTCATTAAGCATAATGTTCAAACGTTCGCCATCAAAACTATACATGCCATATCCTCGTGTGTTTATTTCAAAACTACAATCTTCATTTGCAAAAGTAGATTGACTTACAATAGCAAAAGAATTGTCTGCATCTATGAATGCTATATAAACCCATGAAGAAAGAGTTTCGTCAGCATGACGCATTCCACGCCATGTGTGATAAAGCGACTGTGCTGACATATTTACTACACTTAAAATAAGTAACGATAATACTATTGATATTTTTTTCATAAGATTACTGTTTTTATTATTTATTGTTTTTGAATTGTGGTGTTTTTAATAAAATAAATATATATTATACTCTCACTGACTTCATCTGTCAAAGTTTCTTTGAAATATATGTTTTTAGAATTTTCATCATATATGTATTGGGTCACATTGCCATAACTATCTCTCATAGAGAATGTATTTCCATTTATTTGGTATGTTCCTGGAACTTCTACCCACTGGACATTGCCTTCTTCGTCTGATTGCCAATTCGCTATCACTGAATGTCCCTCTTTTTGCAAAGTCACTTCCATATAAGCTCCCTTCAAATCACCGTCTTTGCTGATTGGTAAGTTAAATACTTGGCCATCTTTATAAACCACAGATTTATAACTCTTCCAAGTTCCTAACAAATAATCACTCAATATAAATGGTTTACCTCCGTTGTCATCTTCTGCACATGAAGACATAACTATGCCAATTATTGACGCAAATAAAAAAGTTAGTAATAAGAACGTCTTTTTCATTTTTCGTGTTTTTATTGTTAGTGAATCTGATTATGATTTAAGAATTAATAAATTCTACTTGATGCAACATATCCAAGGAAACGCTCAGACACTTTGTTGTATATCTTCATCCATTTTGAATTTGCAGGCTTATAGAGTACTTGTGTGCCGATGTTCAGACGACCAACTATAGCATAATTCGTTCCTGGACCTTTACGTATATTCACATAAGAGTCTTCTGGATCAACAATTTTACCTAATTTCAATCCATATTCTTCGGGGGGATCAGACATCTCGCTGATATTCACTCTTTGGATTCTGCTTGTACTCATGTAGCCAATAAATGTGACTATATCATCTTGTTCATAGACTTTGCTCCAACCATTGCTCATCGGAGTGTAGAAGATAAGGTCACCATCAGTTTTCTGATCAAGAATCGAAGACTTTGTAGTAGGCTTGCTTCTCACATTGGCATAACCGTCAGGGTCATTAACTATGCCGCTATAGCGCTGGGCAAAAACTGTTATGACACATAACAGAAATAATGCAAAAGTTAAAACAGTTTTTTTCATAATAATTAAGTTTAAGAAGATTTATGTTTTATTTCAATCACTTCACAATGTCAGACAAAGTTTTTCCAAGCCAACCCTTATCTTTCATATACTTCAAAGACATTTTGATGTCTGGCATACCGAAAGCGTATGGTGCTATTTCGTCTGTCTGATAAGCAAAAACAACACTGTCGGATAACAGATAAATACCATTGACAGGATAATCTATTTGTTCGTCATTTTCTTTTAGGAGAATTTCATCTATATTTACATCGTCGCCTTTAGTCAGTTCTGTGAAATAAGTTTTCACTTTACTTTCCAATTCCTTCTTCAAATCATCTGTCTTGCTTGACTCCAAGTCGCTGGTTCCTATCTTCTTGCCATTGGCTTTAACATAGGTGATTCCATAGACATTCCGGAACGGATGTGGAGTACCGGCCATCTCATCTTCTATCACTGCCATCGTGATGAAATTGTCGGTTTCATCCATTACACTCAATTCAAATGTATAGTAAGCTGGAGCGTCATCTGGAAGGCCTTCTATATTTATCTTTACCCATTCGGCCTTGCTCTTTAGAAGATATTCAACCAATGATTTCATATCTGTGGTATCTATCTTAACACTATCTGCATAACCATCAAAATCATCGCCCTGACCAGTCAACTTAACCAATTCCATAAGGTCTTTCTTTATCGATTCATTATTTGTGGGATAAACAACTTTTACATCTACATCAACAGTGTTATTTTCTACCTTTAATCTAAGTGAATCGGAAATGGAGTCAAGTTCAATATTAGAATTTTCAACTCTTGCTGTTTTATTTCCGTTTCCAGTACAAGCCACAAACAACAATGCAGCTAAAAAAAACATAATAATTTTTTTCATTGTTTTTATTTTAATAAATTGAACATAAAATATCGCCTCTCACATTTAATTTTAAATTAAGCAAAAATACCAATAATTAAATTAAGCAAAAATACCAATAATAATATTTTTATTTAATATGCCATTGTTCTTGCATGTTACAAAACACGCAAAATGTTACAAAAAAAGCATAAATAGACTATCTATTTATGCAGGCAAATAAAGAAAAATATGTGTCCTATTATAAGTAATACTCTGTAGGCGGATGACCGGTGATATTCTTGAACACACGGTAGAAATTTATGCGGTTGGTGAAGCCCACAATCTGTGAAAGGGCTTCAATGGTGTGATATTTGAGATAACCGTCTTCTATTAAATGGATAGCCTCATCCACCCTATAGGTGTTTACCCAACTTTTGAATGTCATGCCCTTACACCTGTTGATAGTGGCGGAAACCATACGGTAGGGCACATCTGCCTTAACAGCAATATCTTCGATTGTCAGGTATGGATTACTGTATATTTTTTTTTCTATCATAAGAGAATCAAGGTGAGACATTAGTTGGATTTCTGAATCACTGGCAGTCTTTGTCTTTCCATGCAATTTGGATGCATCAGATAATTTGTCTATTGTATTTTTCATGTATGACAAATCTTCTGTTATAGCTGTTTCTATTTGATGAAAACTGTAGGCATAATTAATAAAACGTATACAGAAAACTATATAGTAGAAGACCATGATAACCGTAAAAATAATACTCGTAATCTCTATCGTGTAAAATGAATACAACAAAGCAAATAAACCTATGGCCAAAGCTTCAAAGAAAAAACGCATAACCCATTGCAGACGCTGTCGCTCATCATCAGAGAAATAATTGCTCATGCGTCGTTCATAATCACGATAACGATGCATGAAACGAAACACATATTCCAGGAGTTTCAAAAAATAAAAAACAGAAAGAATGAGGAATACAATAAAAACATATCGCTCTGGACAAAGAAAATACAAAACAAGTGACGCACAAACAGGAGTCACCACCACAAAAGCCTCTCTTATAAACCTACGCCAAGTGAAGAAATTCACGTCTATTAGAGTAGTAAGTGCATAAGTGAAAAGAAATGCCTGAAATAATCCTATCGATATCATTATAATATGTTGGAGCAATGTGGAAGTATCCAGCGACAGACTGACTGCTTCTCCTAAAAGAGATAGAAAAAAAACTATATAAGAATATCCCATCATCTTCCGGGCCATACGATAACCCGCCAAACCATCACGTAAAGGAATTTTTATCAGCAAGAAACATAGACCGAATGCAAATATCAGTCCGGGTGTTGTGTATAAAACAAGTATGTCGTGTATTAGTTTGAGCATTGCAATGTTTGTATTGATATTGAAAACAGATTATTCCATTTTAAACCAATAGAAATGATTATATATGTGACGAAGACGCATATATAACATGGATATCCATGTTAGAGTTACTGCATTCGTGATGCAAAGGTAAGTAAAATACAAAGATACTACAAAATTTGTGTTTTCAAAATAAGATACATAAGTATTATAACGAATTCTTTTCAATCTGTAAGATTTATACTAAAATATTAACAAATCTGAAGCATATACAAAAATCTATCCTTTTTTGTATGTATCGGCAAAAATAAGTACTTTTGCATCTAAATAAACAATAATATAACCACTTCTCAACTGGTCTGATTTTGGAAAACAAATCTCCCAACCAATACATACTTCACAAACTAATATCAATTCATACAACTGTTTAATTATTTTAAAAAGAAATAACTAAATAATCATATATTATTAATTATCAATAGTTTAGCATAAAAATATCACACCTTGTGCTTTAATAATAAACAAAAATGTTCCACGTGAAACGATTTATAGGTTTTTGACGTTTTCGGAAAAGTTTCACGTGGAACAAAAGAAACGACAAAAGATAACATGGAAAAGAAAGACGAACGAATAGAAAGACTAAAAAACATAGTACTCAACCTTCCGACAAGCCCTGGATGCTATCAGTATTTCGATAAGGAAGGAACTATTATATATGTAGGAAAGGCCAAGAACCTTAAGAACAGGGTATCATCGTATTTCCTGAAAACAGTAAACTCAAGAAAGACACAGATACTGGTTTCAAAGATTGAAGACATAAAATACGTGGTGGTGGGAAGCGACGAGGACGCACTTCTTCTTGAAAACAATCTTATCAAAAGATACAAGCCACGCTACAACATACTACTTAAAGACGACAAAACCTACCCGTCGGTTTGCGTTACAAACGAACCCTTTCCAAGAGTGTTCAAAACACGAAACACAACCAGCAAGTATGGCACATACTACGGACCATTCTCGCATCAAGGCACACTCAACAACATCCTTACACTTATCGACAAAATGTACCACGTGAGGAAATGTCGTTTAGCATTGACAGATGATGGTATTAAGGAAGGAAAATTCAAGACTTGTCTGGAATACCATATAAAAAATTGCCTGGCTCCATGTATAGGGAAACAAACCAAAGAAAATTATCAGAAAGAGATAGAAGAAATAAAGGAAATACTGAAAGGAAATACTAAAGCTCTTTGTCAGAAAATGCTTCTGCAGATGCAGCAACTGGCTGAAGAGATGCGGTTCGAGGAGGCTGAACAAATAAAGAAACGATATCTTCTTGCTAAGGAATTTGTGGAGAAAAGTCAGGTGGTTACTGGCTATGACTACGACATCGACGTATTCAGCATATACGACGAGGAAACATGTGCATATATCAATTACCTACATGTCACTAACGGTTGCATCAATCAGGCATTCACGTTCGAATATAAGAAACGTATTGATGAAAGCGAGGAAGACATTCTGGCTCTCGGAATCGTGGAAATGCGTGAAAGATATAAGAGCAAAGCAAAAGAAATAGTCGTGCCGTTCAAATTGTCTATAGAAATGAAAAACGCAGAATTCATTGTACCACAAAGAGGCGAAAAAAAACATCTGCTCGATCTCTCGATGACTAACGTTCGACAATATAGATTCGACAAGATGAAACAAGCAGAACGTCTTAACCCCGAACAGAGAGCTACTAACCTGCTACGTGAACTTCAACGAAAACTGGGACTCAGCAAACTGCCTATGACCATTGAATGTTTCGACAATTCCAACATATCGGGCACAGACGCTGTGGCTGGATGTGTAGTGTTCAAACAGGCAAAACCATCAAAACAAGACTATCGAAGATATAACATAAAGACTGTAGAAGGACCAGACGACTATGCATCAATGGCGGAGGTGGTCTACAGACGCTATTCACGAATGAAAGAAGAGAACACTCCCCTACCCGACCTCATCATCACCGATGGCGGCAAAGGACAGATGGAAGTAGTCAGACAAGTGGTGGAAGACGAACTTAACCTTGAAATACCAATTGCAGGACTGGCGAAAGACAACCGTCACCGCACATCCGAACTACTCTTCGGATTCCCAATTCAGACCATTGGCATCGAAATAAACTCACCGCTCTTCGCTTTCCTAACACGAATCCAAGACGAAGTACACCGCTACGCCATCACTTTCCACCGCGAAAAACGAAGCAAGCACCAAGTCCACTCAGAACTCGACGACATCAAAGGAATAGGGAAAAACACCAAAGACAAACTATTAAAACACTTCAAAAGCGTAACACGAATCAAAAAAGCAACAACCGAGGAACTTACAAATGTAATAGGAAAGTCAAAAGCAGAAACGATAATTATACATTTCAACAAACAATTAACGGGGATTAATTAGATTATAAGGAATGGAATTAACGGGGATTAAACAGATTATAAGGATTAGACTTAACGGGGATTAATTAGATTATAAGGATTAATATTAACGGGGATTAATCAGATTATAAGGATTAATATTAACGGGGATTAAACAGATTAAACAAATTTAATATATATATTATTTAACAACTTATATTTTTAAATTATGGAGCAAACATATTTATATGAAAAAGAAAGTTATGAGATTATTGGTGCAGCATTAGAAGTTCATAAGATATTAATTAGATTATAAGGATTGGAATTGACGGTGATTAAACAGATTAAACAGATTTAATATATATTATTTAACAACTTATATTTTTAAATTATGGAACAAACATATTTATATGAAAAAGAAAGTTATGAGATTATTGGTGCAGCATTAGAAGTTCATAAGATATTAGGATGTGGATTTTCCGAACCAGTATATCAAGAAGCGTTTGAGTATGAATTAAAGAAAAGAGGCATTCCATACATTAGAGAAATAAATTATCCTATAATATATAAAGAAATAATAGCTAAGAATTTCAGAGCAGATTTTGAATGTTACGGAAAAATAATTATTGAATTAAAGGCAGTTGAAGAACTGGAAGATATTTACTATATTCAAACATATAATTATCTTAAAGCCAGTGGACATAAATTGGCTTTGATAATAAATTTTGGAAAAAAATCTCTTGAATTTAAAAGATTAATAAGAAAAAAACACTGGGATGAGTAAAAAACATCTAATCTGTCTTACAATAATAATAACTATATTTATTATTTAATTATTTCTAAAATTAATCCTTATAATCTGTTTAATCCCCGTTAAGTCTAATCCTTATAATCCGTTTAATCCCCGTTAAGTCTAATCCTTATAATCCGTTTAATCCCCGTTAATTCCAATCCTTATAATCTGTTTAATCCCCGTTAATATTAATCCTTATAATCTGTTTAATCCCCGTTAAGTCTAATCCTAATAATCCGTTTAATCCTCGTTAACTCTAATCCTTATAATCTGTTTAATCACCGTTAATTCCAATCCTTATAATCTGTTTAATCCCCATTAAGTCTAATCCTAATAATCCGTTTAATCCTCGTTAACTCTAATCCTTATAATCTGTTTAATCACCGTTAATTCCAATCCTTATAATCTGATTAATCCCCGTTAATTCCAATCCTTATAATCTGTTTAATCCCAGTTAAGTCTAATCCTTTAATCTGATTAATCCCCGTTAATTCTAATCCTTATAATCTGTTTAATCCCCGTTAACTCTAATCCTTTAATCTGATTAATCCCCGTTAATTCTAATCCTTATAATCTGTTTAATCCCCGTTAACTCTAATCCTTATAATCTGTTTAATCCCCGTTAAGTCTAATCCTAATAATCCGTTTAATCCCCGTTAATATTAATCCTTATAATCGGTTTAATCCCAGTTAATATTAATCCTTATAATCGGTTTAATCCCAGTTAATATTAATCCTAATAATCTGTTTAATCCCCGTTAATATTAATCCTTATAATCTGATTAATCCCCGTTAATTCTAATCCTTATAATCTGTTTAATCCCCGTTAATTCCAATTCTTATAATCCGTTTAATCCCCGTTAACTCTAATCCTTATAATCTGTTTAATCCCCGTTAAGTCTAATCCTAATAATCCGTTTAATCCCCGTTAATTCCAATCCTTATAATCCGTTTAATCCCCGTTAATATTAATCCTTATAATCTGTTTAATCCCCGTTAATATTAATCCTAATAATCTGTTTAATCCCCGTTAATTCCAATCCTTATAATCCGTTTAATCCCCGTTAATATTAATCCTAATAATCTGTTTAATCCCCGTTAATATTAATCCTTATAATCTGATTAATCCCCGTTAATATTAATCCTAATAATCTGATTAATCCCCGTTAAATAAGTTGTTTTTAAAAATATTTTGTTAAATTTGCAGTATGAGAGTAGTTATTCAAAGAGTAAGTAAAGCCAAAGTAACCGTTGGAGAAAGAGTTACAGGATGCATTGGCAGAGGGTTGTTAGTGTTGGTTGGGTGTTCCTCAGAAGACACTATCGAAGACATTGAGTGGTTGACGAATAAGATATGCAATCTTCGTATCTTCGATGATGAAAATGGAGTGATGAACCTGCCCATCAATGAAGTAGCAGGCGATATACTCGTTGTCAGTCAGTTTACGTTATGGGCTTCATATAAGAAAGGAAACCGCCCATCGTATATCAGAGCAGGAAAGCCAGAACAGACCATACCACTATACGAGCAGTTCTGCACTACCCTATCATCTGCGTTAGGAAAAGAAATTCAAACAGGTGAATTCGGTGCAGAGATGCAGGTGGAATTAGTGAACGATGGGCCGGTAACCATCTGTATGGATACAAAAAATAAAGAATGATAATTATGTGTGATACGTGAAACTAACGATAAAAAACATAAATCTATGAGTGAAAATTTTGAAAATGCAAACAAGATCGAACAAGCTTTAAAGTTGTATGATCTTAAATTAGATGATGAAAAAGTGGCAAAGACAGTAAAGAAGTTGCTTGACGATCATCTGGAAGAAAACAACACGAAAGAAGTGAAGCAGTTTCTTCTCAACAGTGTGGAACTAACCACTCTGAAGACCACAGACAGTGAAGACTCAGTGCTTAAATTCGTGGAGAAAGTGAATAAGTTCGACGATGTATATCCAGAACTCGGACATGTAGCTACCGTTTGTGTATATCCTAATTTCGCAAAGATATGTCACGACACATTAGAAAACGAAGAGGTAGAGATAGCATGTGTGTCTGCTTGCTTCCCATCTGCTCAGAGTTTTACAGAAGTGAAAATTGCTGAAACCGCACTTGCCATCAAGGATGGTGCCACAGAGATAGATATAGTAATGCCTGTAGGTAAGTTCCTCGTCGAAGACTATGAAGGAGTCGTTGTTGAGATACAAGAGTTGAAGGAAGTATGCGGAGAACATAGCATGAAGGTAATATTAGAAACCGGATGCCTCAAGACCGCTGAAAACATAAAGAAAGCATCGATTTTGGCTATGTATGCCGGTGCCGACTATATAAAGACATCCACAGGTAAACTCGAGCCTGCTGCCACTCCTGAAGCAGCTTATGTTATGTGTACAGCTATCAAGGAATATTATGAACAGACAGGAATACAGATAGGCTTCAAACCGGCAGGCGGAATGAAGACAGTTAGAGATGCACTGACCTACTACACCATTGTAAAAGAAGTTTTGGGTGATAAATGGCTGACAAACAAATGGTTGCGCCTGGGTACAAGCTCGCTGGCTAACAAATTATTAAGCGAAGTGGTAGGAGAAGAAATAAAGTTCTTCTGATTCTAAAAGATACAATATAGTTTTCAAGATAAGTAGGGGAGTGATTTTCACCACTCCCCTACTCTATTATTTAGCTAACGTACTGAATTCCAAACATAATATTTAGCTTTACTAATCTAATAACTACGCTGAATAACGTAATCAACAAAATGAACTAAAGCAGATTTCACGTCAGAATCAGGATAAATATCAAGAAGAGACTTAGCACGTTGTGCAAAATCTTTCATCACTTGATAAGCATAGTCGATTCCACCATTGTCAACCGTGAAACGAATAAGATTTTCTATCTCTTCACGCTCTGCCCTACCCTCTTTCACCTTAATGGCTATTTCATGTATTTCAGGGTTTGAAAAAGTAAGTAAAACATGTATAACAGGCAAAGTAAGTTTGCCTTCAGTCATATCTATTCCTGTTGGTTTACCTATTTCATCACCTGATATATAGTCGAATATATCATCTTTTATCTGAAAACACTGACCAACGAGCATGCCAAATTCTTCCATTCGATTGATATCATCAGAATTATCTGTTGTGGTCATTGCACCACTCTTGGCACATGAAGAAAATAAAACAGCGGTTTTTCTCTTAATTATATTGAAATAATTATCTTCTGATATCTCATCAAGTGAAATGTTGTAGAGTTGGAAAAGTTCACCATCTACAAGGCAACGGGATGCTTCAAACACCACCTTCATCAAATCAACTCGATTTGTCGAAATAGACGAAATCAACGAATTAGTCAAAACATAGTCACCTGCCAATACCGCAATCTTACTTCCAAATAAAGAATAGAGTGAAGGTACACCACGTCGCATATCGGATTCATCGATAATATCGTCGTGAATCAAGGTGGCATTATGAAATAATTCGTATGCTGCAGCCAAATGATAGCATATATCCGGAACGCTGCCAAATAATTTTGCAGATAAAAGAGTAATCAACGGACGCATACACTTGCCTGTGTGTTGGGACAAATTCGTTAGTATCCTGTCGAGCAAAGGATTATCTGTAGTCATATAAGAATCAAAAGTATTCTTATATTGCTTCATTTCTTCTGATACAGGATAAACTAATGAATCAATCAGATTAGGCATAAACGATATGGTATAGACTTAAAAATGGATTTAATCAACAAATTTTCTACAAAATTAATAAATTAAATCGTAAGATAAAAAAATATGACTAACTTTGTGGAAAATAGAGCTGAACCAATAAATAATAATTGCTATTACAATAACAATATGATATTATGAAAAAACTATTTCTTCTCGACGCTTATGCACTTATATATCGAGCATACTACGCTTTCATACGAACACCAAGGATAAATACCAAAGGGCAGAACACATCGGCTATAATGGGATTCGTAAATACACTCGAAGATGTTCTGCGGCACGAAAATCCAGATTATATTGGTGTGGTCTTCGATCCAAAGGGCGGAACATTCCGACATAAAATGTATCCACTTTATAAGGCACAGAGGGAAGAAACACCTGAAGATATTCGATTTGCAATACCTTATATTAAAGAAATCATCCAGGCATATAACATACCGGTTATTGAGGTGGAAAACTACGAAGCCGACGATGTAATAGGGACACTGGCTAAACGATTTGCAAACGAAGAACTAAACGTTTACATGATGACTCCTGATAAGGACTATGGACAACTGGTGGATAAACACATTTTACAATATAAACCCACAACTGGGGGAAAACCGGCAGAGATATTAGGTATAGAGGAAGTATGCATGAAATGGAATATTCAGAATCCACTTCAGGTAATCGACTTATTAGGACTTATGGGAGATGCCTCCGACAACATACCTGGATGTCCGGGGGTAGGGGAGGTCACAGCAGTGAAACTCATTTCACAATTCGGGTCGGTAGAAAACCTGCTTCAAAAAACCGATGAATTGAAAGGAAAGCAAAAGATTAAAGTAGAGGAAAACATCGAACAAATCAAAATGTCGAAATTCCTTGCAACAATAAAAATTGATGTGCCCGTTGAAATCGAACTGGATAAACTTAAAAGGCAAGACATAAATGCTAAGAGGCTTGGGGAAATTTTCGATGAACTGGAATTTCGTAGTTTGAGTAGCAGAATTCTAAACAACAAGGGTGGGGGAGTAGTCGATGAAACGGCGAAGACTAATAACCAAATAAAAAATTCCGACAACTCAGGCATGATGGATTTATTTTCCGACAATGAAAATGATAATACTCATAAAAACTTTTCTGACGGAAAAAATACAAAAAATGACGAAAATGATGGCTCGAGAAGCGAAAATTTGCTTGACTTATGGGCGGAAACGTCTGAATTTTCAATTCTCAGCGACATAAAATCAACCAAACATAATTATTATCTTATTGAAAAAGAAGATGATATCGAAAAATTAGTCGAAAAATTATTGTCTGCAAATTTTTTGAGTTTAGACACCGAAACAACTTCTAAGAACTCAGTATGCGCAGAATTAGTGGGACTGAGCTTTTCTGTCAAGGAAAATGAGGCATTTTATGTTCCTATTCCGTCCAATTATAACGAAGCGTTAAAAATTGTTAACAAATTCAAAGAGGTATATGAAAATCCTGAAATCATTAAAATCGGACAAAACATAAAATACGATATGAATGTGCTGCGTAATTATGGTATCGATATAAAAGGTAAATTATTCGACACTATGATTGCACACTATCTCGTTCATCCTAAATCGCCACACAACATGGACTACCTCGCTGAGGTGTACCTAAAATATAAAACCATACACATCGACCAACTGATAGGAGAAAATAAAAAAAATCAGAAAAACATGCGCGACCTTACTCCTCAGGATGTATATGAATATGCGTGCGAGGATGCTGATATCACTCTCAAACTGAAAAATTGCCTGGAAAAAGAATTGGAATCTGAAAAACTCATCAATCTGTTTGAAGAAATAGAGATGCCACTCATTCCGGTACTCTCGCGCATGGAACTCAATGGAGTGGTTATCGACAGCGAATCTCTTGCACACGTGTCCTACGAATTCAATCAGAAGATGAAGGAAATTGAACAAAAGATTTACTCATCTGCAGGAATCGAATTCAATATATCGTCGCCTAAGCAAGTGGGGGAGGTGCTATATGAAAAACTGAAGATTGTCGATAAACCGAAGAAAACAAAAACCGGACAATATGCCACGTCTGAAGATATACTTCAGAACCTTAAAGGTAAACACACAGTGGTGGCTGACATACTGGAATACAGAGGATATAAAAAACTTCTCAACACATATATCGACAGCCTTCCTAATCTGGTAAATCCTAAGACTGGTCATATACATACATCGTATAATCAAGCTGTGGCTTCCACAGGACGACTCTCTTCTTCTGATCCTAACCTACAAAACATACCTATCCGCGACGAAAACGGAAAGGAAGTACGTAAGGCTTTCGTGTGTGAACCTGGATGTCTGTTCTTCTCTGCAGATTACTCACAGATTGAACTCCGATTGATGGCACATCTGAGTAAAGACAAAAACCTTATTGAGGACTTCCTGGCAGGTCACGACATACACAGAGCTACAGCAGCTAAACTCTACAAAGTGACTATCGAAGAAGTCACCAGCGAACAACGACGTAAGGCAAAAACTGCAAATTTCGGCATTATCTATGGCATCACAACATTCGGACTGGCAGAGAGAATGGAAGTAAGCAGAAGCGAAGCAAAGAACCTGATAGACGACTATTTTGCAACATATCCCGAAGTGAAACGATATATGGATGAGTCTATTAATATGGCACGAGATAAGGGATATACCGAAACTCTGTTCGGAAGACGTTGCTATCTGCCTGATATCAACAGTCATAACGCAACGGTTAGGGGATATGCAGAGCGTAATGCAATCAATGCTCCAATACAGGGAACGGCAGCAGACATAATCAAAAAGGCTATGGTCAACATATACCAACGAATGGAAAAGGAAAATTTACGCTCTAAAATGATTCTGCAAGTACACGACGAACTGAATTTCAGTGTTATACCCGAAGAAAAAGAACGAATGGAAAAATTGGTTATAGAGGAAATGGAATCGGTTTGCAAACTCGAAGTTCCACTCATTGCCGACTGCGGATGGGGAACCAACTGGCTCGAAGCACATTGATATCCTCAACAACCTCATAATTAATTACCTTTTTTATTTGGATAATGTTTACTAATAAATTATCTTTGCATAAGAAGAAAACATACAATATTAATAACACCGATATGAAAAGATTTCTTTTGATTGTGACAGCGCTCTTGGGCTGCATGACAGCTTCCGCGCAAAGTGAGAATGCGGGGTATCCTATTACTCCTGTACCATTCACCAGTGTGAAAATCACACCTAACACATTTTGGGGACAACGACTCGAAGCCAGTAAGAATGTGACTATTCCTCTGGCATTCAGCAAGTGTGAGAGCGAAAAACGCTACACCAACTTCAGCAATGCTGCAGAGCATCTGAAAGATCCAAGCAAAGTGTTCCGTGTAGACGGAGTGATGGGGTATTCATTCGATGATACCGACCCTTACAAAACCATCGAAGGAGCAAGCTATCTGCTTCAGACTTATCCCGACAAACGACTGGAAGCATACGTCGACTCGGTGATTGCTGTCATCGCAAGCGCACAAGAGCCGGATGGATACCTCTACACAGCACGTACGCAGAACCCGGAACATCCACATGGATGGGCTGGAAAAACTAGATGGTCGAAAGTGGAAGACCTCAGCCATGAGTTCTATAACCTCGGACACCTCTGTGAGGCTGCAGTGGCTCATTATAATGCCACAGGAAAACGTTCATTGCTCGACATCGCTTGCAAATTCGCAGATTGCGTAGTGCGTGAAGTAGGCGATAAACCAGGACAGGCATGCGTCGTACCAGGACACCAGATTGCTGAAATGGGACTGGCTAAACTATATCTGGCTACAGGAAAAAAAGAATATCTTGAACAAGCTAAATTCTTCCTCGACAAAAGAGGATATACAACCATCAAAACGGAATATTCACAGAGTCATAAGCCTGTGCTGGAACAAGATGAGGCAGTAGGACATGCAGTTCGTGCAGGATATATGTATGCTGGTATGGCAGACGTGGCTGCACTAACTGGAAATCAAGGATATATTGACGCTATAGACAGAATTTGGGACAACATCATTTCAAAAAAATACTATATTACAGGAGGAGTGGGATCAACATCCAGCGGAGAGGCGTTCGGACGCAACTACGAATTGCCTAATATGTCGGCATATTGCGAAACATGTGCTGCAATAGCACAAGTTTACCTCAACTACAGACTATTCCTGCTACACGGAGAATCTAAATACTACGATGCACTCGAACGTACTCTATATAATGGAGTAATAAGCGGTATCAGCATCGACGGTGGAAAGTTCTTCTATCCTAACCCTCTGCAGAGCATGGGACAACATCAGCGACAGGAATGGTTTGGATGTGCTTGCTGCCCAAGCAATGCAGCACGTTTCATTCCATCACTACCACAATATATCTATGCAGTGAAAGACAATGCTCTATATATCAATCTATTCGCTGGAAATGAAACTACCGTGAAGGTAGGTGGAAACAATATCACACTCGAGCAGGTAACAAACTATCCGTGGGACGGTGACATAGATGTTAATATTAAGAAAACTAAAGGTGAGTATGCTCTCAAAATACGAATTCCTGGATGGGTGAGAGGACAAGTGGTGCCAAGCGATCTCTACAACTTTGTAGACGGAAAACAACTCAACTACAACGTATCTGTCAACGGAGTGAAAGCTGAATCAGCTCTCGAAGAAGGCTACTTCGTCATCACTCGAAAATGGAAGAAAGGAGATAATATAAAGATACATTTCGATATGCAACCACGTCTGGTTAAGGCTAATGGAAAAGTGAATGCCGACAAGGGTAGGGCAGAAATCGAAAGAGGACCACTAGTTTATTGCGCTGAATGGCCCGACAACGAATGTGATGTGCTGAGCGTGCTTCTCAACCAGGAACCACAATACACCATGGGAACCAAGGAAATACAAAACACTACAGTTCAGACTATCACTACCGACGCACAAACTCTTACATTCGATGAAAGAGGACGACTCACAGCAAAGGACGAACGACTTGTGCTTATTCCTTACTATGCCTGGGCTCATCGTGGTAACGGAAAAATGACTGTATGGATTCCTATCGACCTCAATGCAACGTCGCCAGCACTGCCTCCTTCAATCGCATCTGAAAGTAAGGTGCAGGCATCATCACGCAGATTGCCGGCTTTAAGCGCCATCAACGACCGACTCGTGCCTGCAGGACCAGACGACCGATCTGTACCTTACACTCACTGGTGGCCTAAGAACAACTCCACCGAATGGCTCGTTTACAACTTCAAAGAACCTGCTACTGTAAGCACTAGCACTGTATATTGGTTCGACGACCAGCCATGGGGAGGATGCCGTGTGCCTGACAGCTGGAAACTATACTACAAAAACGATAGCGGTGAATGGACTGAGGTGGAAGAACCATCTAGCTATCCTACTAACAAGGGAGTGGCAAACGTGGTTACTTTCAAACAAGTCAAAACATCGGCTATGAAACTCGAAATAGTTCAGCCTGAGAAATATTCATGCGGAGTATTCGAATGGAGCGTCAAATAAATTTCAAGATATTTATTTGAAATTAAAAATTGATAAAAGTATATGTTTTAGGCGTTGTACATAACCCAAACGTTGTAGGGGCGTACCTTGCGTGCGCCCGTCAAGCCGTAAAAAGTTTTTAAACCCTTCGACAATTATTGCCAGGCACAACATTTTTAAACCGTTGTACCCTGATAACAAACAGTAAAAAAAATAATTTTTTAAGATCAGCCAAATTTACCTAATAAATTTGGCTGATCTTATTTTGCCATTTGTCATCCAGGACACTATATATACTTGTGTCGGAAGATTTGCAACAGAGAATGTTTCTGAAGCACGGAATGAACCAACCTTTTCACCTGATGTAGTAAATATATTAACTTTGAAAGTGAGTTGACTTGGGTCTTCGCCTGCAAATCTGATTGTCTGGTCTGATGGATTATAAACGAGAGCATAGTCGGTCGTCACATCTGCATCAAAGTCATTGATAGATGAAGGTATTTCTTCTGGCAATGCACGCTCAGTCCTGGTTATATACCACAGACGATTATTGCTTACCGAGTTACGTTCGTCGGTGCTATAACTGAGTATCCTTGTACCATTGTTGCGATTACCACCGTTCAAGTTGGCTGTATGACCTGTATGAGCATTTATCAGGTTGTAGTAGCCTTGAGTTCCCTGAGGACGTATCTCCCACAACTGACGTGGGTCTTCTTCATTTATGTCTTCCACATTGAGAGAGGTGCCGGTATTGGTTGTTGGTGTACATTCGCCCTGAGTAGGGTCGGTGAGGGCCAAACCATAATAATTGATAACCATGAAGTAATCGCCTATCTTCTTGAAATGCCAGAACTGACTGTCTCTGTCAGTATAGTCGCTCCATCCAGACACTCCTGTACCTTCGCCGGGCTGAACGCTTTCTGAATAAGTATTTGAATTGTCGAGGTCTATAAGTGTCGAAGTTCCTACATTGTATATCTTATAATAAAAATCCTCCGGTTCAAGGGGTGGGGTAGGGTCTATCGGCTTGCGCTGACCGAATGCTTCTGATAAGAACTGTGTATGGTCGGATATATATTGCTTCAGTTCATCTATATACTGCTGATAGGTGGAATATAACACTATCTCATGATACATCCTCCTGTTGATACCCCATTTCTGATAGTTCAGCTGCTGAGAACGATCGAGAAGCGATGCCAAACTGTCTATCTTGTGATACATGAAATCCACTAAACCGTCGTCTAATGCCTTCTGATAGAGATTGTTCACATTTCGGCCAAACCAGTCGCTGTCTTGCCACATTCTTTGAAACCATGTCCTGGCAGCACCATAACCTTCATCTACCATCAGCTTTGTTTCGGTCTGAGAGATGCGATAGTCATTGTCGTAGGCTATGTCATAGTCCCAAAGAGGACCGAAATAAAGATGTGGATCCTGCTGATCCTTATAGAAATAAGTGCTGTAGAAACCATCTATATTGCCCGATACCTCTGTAGCTATATAAAGATTGAAAAGTGAAGCTGAATCCACGTATTGGCGATAACCTTTATCTGGATCGGCAAAGTCATTCGAGAAAAGAGCATTCTCAAATAATCTGATATAATCTCGTATATAATTATTCTGTGATGTACTTATTTCTTCATCTTCTGGATAATGTATTCTGATTGGTAGACCCTTTGAGGAATAAAATGTGTTTCCATCTGCAAATCCATCCACCTCCAAGAGATAACCGCCTGTTATGTCACTCGTTTCAGTGAGGGGATAGTCCTGCTCAGTTATATTTACCCTGTGAGGACGTACCTCCACTTGGTCACTTATCTGATAGTTGCCTTGATAGGAGTTGTTTAGAGTCAAATCAACAAACTTTGCTGCAGGACAGTTTTTCATTCCAAGCCATCTTCCCATTTCTGAGGTTAAGGCATTGCGAATCAAAGTCTTGTCTCCTGCATTGGCAAGCAACGTCCATTTCTTTGCATTGGCATAACCCTTGCCAAGAAACTTCTCCTTGGAATAAAACTTAATCTTATATGGTTTTTTGGCAAGGCTCCAAGTAGAATTGCCTCGACCACGAATTGCAACAGAATCATAGGTATATACATTGTCATCCTCATCCACGTAGGTCATAGTACAATATATATACACGTCCTTGCTCGTTATCTGAGCACGATTATAGGTGTCTATATATATATGAGGCAAATTGGTTTTCCTCACATGCTGATTCTGGGAATAAACAGATGTGATACTTAAGATTATCAACATCAATAGTGTGTTTAGGCGTTTCATTCTAAATATATTATTACTTTTTATAATTCGCATATTTTCCATGATGCAAAATTATAAATAATATTTCAATTTTCATTATAAATATGCGTATTTTTATGATTTATAAGCAATAAATAGTTAGTTTTTGGCAATTTAAACTAATAATGAAGAAAAAAAGTCGTAACTTTGCAACTCTTTAATAATGAATAGAAAATAATATTGATGACAAAGACATTTGAAGAACTGGGAGTATCAAGTGAAATACTCAAGGCCATTGAAGAATTAGGATATGTGGCACCAATGCCTGTGCAAGAACAGGTAATTCCGTATCTGCTTGGAAACAACAACGATGTGGTGGCTTTGGCACAGACTGGTACTGGAAAGACTGCTGCATACGGACTGCCTATACTGCAGAAGGTGGCACTCGAACTGCAAAACGACAACGAAACAGTCAGTGATAACAAGGAGGGTTCAAAACCTAAAGCATTGGTTATAGCACCTACACGAGAACTTTGCCTGCAGATTACAGACGACCTTAAATCCTACAGCAAATATATCGAAAACATTCATATTTTGGCTGTTTATGGAGGATCTAACATAGAAACACAGATTAGGCAACTCAAAAAGGGAATTCAGATTATAGTAGCCACACCAGGACGATTGGTCGACCTAATGGAAAGGGGAGTTGCAAAACTCGATCAAGTAAAGAATGTAATACTCGACGAAGCCGACGAAATGCTCAGCATGGGATTCAGCGAAAGTATCGACACCATTCTGGCTCAAGTGCCTAAAGAACGAAACACACTGCTCTTCTCTGCTACAATGAGCAAGGAGATAGAACGAATAAGCAAGAACTATCTCAACGATGCCAAGGAAATTGTAGTAGGATCAAGAAATGAAGGGGCTGAAAATGTGAATCATATATATTATATGGTTCAGGCTAAAGACAAATACAATGCTCTCAAACGCGTAGCCGACTATTATCCGGAAATTTATGCCATCATTTTCTGCCGAACACGACTCGAAACACAGGATATTGCAGATAAACTCATTGCCGACGGATATAATGCCGAATCTCTCCATGGAGACCTATCGCAAGCACAGAGAGACATGACAATGGCTAAGTTCAGACATCATCACATACAACTACTCGTGGCTACAGACGTGGCAGCACGTGGACTCGACGTGGAAAACCTCACTCATGTAATCAACTATGGTCTGCCCGACGACATAGAAAGCTATACGCATAGAAGCGGAAGAACAGGACGTGCAGGTAAAACAGGTACGAGCATCTGCATTATACACCTGAGAGAGAAAGCTAAGGTGAAAGCCATTGAAAAACAGATTGGAAAGAGTTTCGTAGCTGGAATACTGCCTGAAGGAGAGGAAATATGCAAAAAACAACTGATGAAGGTAATCGACGATATAGAAAAGGTGGAAGTAGATGAAGAAGAAATCAAGCCTTTCCTACACGATGTGTTCCGTAAATTCGAACTGATGGAAAAAGAAGACGTGCTCAAACGCGTAATCTACAGAGAATTCAACTCTTTCCTTAACTACTATAAGCATGCACCTGAAATCATTCAACCAGACGAGAAAAGTAGTAAGGATAAGAAAAAAGATAAAAAGGGAAAAGCAGAAAAACGAAACGAACGTAGATCACGAAATACAGTGGCTGAAGAAGGATATACCCGACTATTTATAAACCTCGGTAAAAAAGACAATATGCGGCCTCGTGAATTTATGGGGTTTGTCAATCGTCTGGCTCGAGGATATCATTTTGATCTCGGACGTATTGATATACTTAATAACTTCTCATTCTTTGAGGTGCCACACGACCAAGTGAAAGCAATCATCAAAGTACTTAATGATGCTGAATACGACGGAAGATATATAAATGTAGAAGTAACCGAAAACAGTGGGGGAGAACGTGGAAAAAGCAAAAACTCACGACGAAAAGATAACAAAACAAAAGATAAAACAGAACGAAAAGCCGATGATAAAAAGCAGCGTGGAAAAAAATCTAAATCCGACCCCATGGCTAAGATGAGAAAGAAAAATAAAGACAGCAGACCTGAATGGGCACAATTCTTCGAAGGACAAGTGGAAGACCAACCGTTCTATTCCCTCTTCTCAAAGAAAAAAAAGAAAAAATGAATATTAAAGGAATTTCTAATTCATAATTTCCTAATTTTATTAAGATGAAAGTTTTTCAAAATGTAAGTGATATAGGTGATTTGCGCAAAGCATTGGATGAAGCCTATGAGATAAAGAAAAATCGGTTTAAATATAATGAACTGGGACGCAACAAGACTGCATTGCTGATTTTCTTCAACAACAGTCTGAGAACACGTCTGTCCACACAGAAAGCTGCTATGAACCTTGGTATGAACGTCATTGTGTTAGACGTGAATCAAGGTGCATGGAAACTGGAAACAGAACGTGGAGTGATAATGGACGGCGACAAGAGCGAACACTTGCTGGAAGCCATTCCAGTGATGGGTTGCTATTGCGACATCATTGGAGTTCGTTCTTTTGCACGATTCGAAAACCGTAAAGACGACTATGAAGAGATAATTCTTAATCAGTTCATCAAATATAGTGGCAAACCGGTATTCTTCATGGAAAGTGCTACAGTGCATCCATTACAGGCATTCGCCGACCTCATCACAATAGATGAATATAAGCGAACAGAACGTCCTAAGGTGGTTCTCACATGGGCACCGCATCCTAAGGCACTGCCACAGGCTGTGCCTAACTCATTTGCTGAATGGATGAATGTTGCCAACGTGGATTTCGTAGTTACACACCCTCAGGGGTATGAACTCGACCCTAAGTTTGTGGGAAATGCAAGAGTGGAATACAACCAGATGAAGGCTTTTGAAGGTGCTGATTTCATATATGCAAAAAACTGGAGTTGCCCGGGAGTGACACGTCCAGACGACTATGGAAAGGTTCTGTGTAAAGACATGTCATGGACTGTTGACACCAAACACATGGCTGTCACAAACAATGCTTTCTTCATGCATTGCCTTCCAGTTCGACGTAATATGATTGTTAGCGACGACGTCATAGAATCACCTACTTCCATAGTCATACCCGAAGCTGCAAACAGAGAAATTTCTGCGCAGGTTGTTCTCAAGAGAATGTTAAATGAATGTTGAAAGTATTATAAATATTTATAGTTTATGAAGTTGTAAATTACTCTGTCTATTCGTAAACTAAAATAAATGATTAATACATTTGAATTAGATAATGGTATAAGGTTAATACATAGTAAGTCACCCACTAAGGTGGCTTATTGTGGTATTGCTATTGATGCTGGCACAAGAGATGAGCATAAGGACGAGTATGGCATAGCGCATTTCTGCGAGCACATGATGTTCAAGGGTACTGTAAAGCGTAAATCATGGCATATTCTCAATCGAATGGAAGCTGTGGGTGGTGATCTGAATGCGTACACCAACAAAGAGGAAACTGTTGTTTACTCAGCATTTATGAACCAACATCTTGAACGTGCTACACAACTTATTGCAGACATTGTGTTCAACAGCACATATCCTCAAAATGAAATGGATAAGGAATCTGAAGTGATTATCGAAGAAATAGAGAGTTACAATGATTCACCTGCTGAACTCATTTTCGACGAATTTGAGAATATGATCTTCGAAGGACATCATATAGGACACGATATTCTTGGATCTGTCGAAAACATACGCAATTATAAAAGTGAAAACCTAAAAAAATTCGTCAAACGTATGTATAAACCACAAAATATGGTTTATTTTGTATTTGGCGAATATGAATTTGATTATGTGAAGAAGGTTTTCATTAAATATATGTCGGATATCAACTTGAAAGAAGAAAAGAATAGACAGCACAGACAACGAAAAAAGGAAAAAGCGGAATATGTGCCAAAAACTCGTAGGGTGGAAAAAGAAACTCATCAGGCACATGTTATGATGGGATGCAGGGCTTATTCTTCTGACGACAAGCGACGAGTGGCTCTTTATTTTCTTAACAACATAATAGGTGGTCCTGGAATGAACTCATTACTCAATGTTGCATTAAGAGAACACAACGGACTGGTTTATACCGTTGAGAGCATGCTAACAAACTATACCGACTCTTCTATGTTTTCAATCTATTTCGGATGCGACTCAAAAGATATAGAAAAGTGCATCAGAATCGTCAGAAAAGAACTTCATGCACTCATGGAACATGGAATAAGCAAAACTAAATTTACGGCTTCTATGAAGCAAATAAAGGGACAAATTGGGGTGTCGTGCGACAACTTTGAAAACTACGCACTGGATATGGCTAAGTCATATCTTCACTACAATAAATTCGATGGAATAGAAGAAACATTCAAACTTCTCGACCAACTTACTCCGAAAATACTACAGGAAGTGGCACAAGACCTCTTCCACGACGATAATATATCTATTCTTATTTATTCCTGATTTTTTTATTGAGCTAACTAAAACTAAAAACTACTCGTTAACTTGTCAACTAAAAACAACCAACTTGTTAACTTGTCAACTCATTTAATATTATAATTTTATTTTATTTCTTTTTAAAAAATTCTATGATAATTATAATACACTGTTGAAAGTGTGGAAAAATATATGTTAAATAATTTTGATTATTAATAATAAACATATATTTATTTTTATAAACACATAAAATTAATTTTAAATTATTATAATTCAATTAAATACTTATTTTATAAACAATATGTTTAAAATATCTTGTGTTTATAAAGTTGATAAATATTTAATTATTTTACATGCTCATAACTGCAAATAAAGTGTTTAAAAAACATTCAAAAAAAATCAATAACTTTTCTTTGTGTTTTGAAAAATTATATCCCATATAATATTTTTTTTAAAAGTCAAGAGTAAGTTTTGAAAAAATATTGACAAGTTATCCACAAACTTATGAACATATATAAATTGTAAAATGTAAAAATAAATACTCATTTTGCATAAAGTTGGAAAATTGATAAAAATATTGTATTTTTGTAGGATTTTAGAAATAATAAACAACTCGTCTACTTGTAAACTTGTCAACTAATATAAAAATGAATAATATAGGTGTTTTTTGTGCTTCCTCAGACAATATGCATAGTATTTACTATGAATCTGCTGCCGAACTGGGTAAATGGATTGGTGAAACTGGCAGACAACTTGTTTATGGAGGTGCAAATTGCGGATTGATGGAAACTGTGGCACGTTCGGTAAAAGAAAATGGAGGAAAAGTGAAAGGAATTGTGCCTCATAAATTGATTTCAACAAATAGGGTGAGTGATTATATAGATGTAACTATTTATTGCAACGACCTTTCAGATAGAAAGCAGTTTCTTATTGATGAATCCGACATACTGATTGTATTGCCTGGGAGTGTTGGTACACTCGACGAGGCTTTTTGCACACTTGCCGCCAACACTTTTGGAATGAACAGTAAAAAAGTGGTGTTTTGGAACATAAATGGTTTTTATGACCTTCTATTAAAATTTTTGGATAGTCTGAAAAATAAGGGTGTTCTCAACAAACCGCTTGATAAGATAATGTATATAGCATCTACACTTAATGAAGTAAAGGAATTATGCGAAAAGTAATTGGAATTGGTGAAACCATTATGGATATCATAT
>Ga0247611_10001145_pt1 | contig 48624 bp, 60 predicted proteins | sample 177DNAGHGhighgp2_FD_192422 | JGI IMG/M metagenome (GOLD analysis project Ga0247611, IMG submission 192422) | Sheep rumen microbial communities from Palmerston North, Manawatu-Wanganui, New Zealand - 1770 DNA GHGhigh gp2 | ecosystem: Host-associated > Mammals > Digestive system > Stomach > Rumen... | reverse complement strand
CTAAGGCAAGTGGCACGCGCAGAGTTCGCGCGGTTTCAGCGTTTCTTAATTAATTGAACTTTAGTTATTAAACTTTAAACTTTAGGGTACGGCGGTAGCCGTACCCATTACAAAGAAAAATCGGATTATGGCAGACAAGCGATTAAAGTTAGTTTCCAATGCTCCTATATACAAAGACGTGCGCAGCCTATTAAACGAGATATTAGAGGTTACGCCAGAGTTTCCCAGGCAGTACAAATACACCATTGGCGGGGAAATGCAGAAATTAGCCGTCAGCCTGTTAAGCGGTGCAGCGGCAGCGTATATGGATAAGGCTAACAGATTGGCGCATCTATCCAAATTCCGATATGAGTTTGAGACACTAAGGACGTTAGTAAGAATCGCGGGTGAAAAACGTTGGATTAAAGGAATAGCGCGGCACGCACAGATCATAGAACTGATGGACGCGATAGGCAAGCAAAGTACAGCGTGGAAAAACTCAATATCCTTTGATAGCGAGTAGCCGGAATTGTATTAGTTACGACTAAACAAGCGTGCAGTTTTCCCGAAGAAATGGGGCATATACCGTCATTTACGGTTAAGGGCAAGTAAATATGCCACAGATTGCGAGCCTTACAGAGTACAGCGCGACGAACGCCTGGAATCTGAACCTCAACAACGGCAACGTCAACAACAACACTAAGGCAAGTAACACGAACAGAGTTCGCGCGGTTTCAGCACTTCTTGGGAAATAGAAACGTAAGTATATAGATATATGGTAACAACAGCAGGGTTATTGGAAGCGTATTACGATTGCAGACGTAACAAGCGTAAGACAGCAAGCGCGTTAGTCTATGAAATGGACTACGAAAGCAAGCTGATTGCGTTACGTGATCGTATCAATACGCGTACCTATGCCCCTGGTAAGTCTATCTGCTTTGTCGTAACGCGCCCCAGGTATAGAGAAGTGTTTGCCGCCTCCTTTGAGGATCGTATAGTACACCACTATATAGCCCTACGGTTAGAGCCGTTGTTTGAGCAAGCATTTTGCCAATATACTTATAATTGCAGAAAGGGTAAAGGACAGCTTTACGGTACGAATATGCTACGTCAGCAGATTATCGAGTGCAGCGATAACTATACGACGGATTGCTACATAATGAAACTTGATTTACGCGGTTTCTTTATGAGCATCGACAAAAAGATTTTGGCACGCCTGATAGATAGTTTCGTAGATGAAGCGTACCAGGGCGACGATAAGGACGATTTGCGCCACCTTTGCCAGATCGTAATACTGCATGAGCCGGAAAAGAATTGTGAGCGGCACAGCCCGGCAAGCTATTGGAATCACCTACCCGCCAACAAATCACTTTTCACAAATGGCGAGGGCAAAGGCGTTGCTATTGGCAACCTGTTTGCACAGCTTTTTGCCAATTTCCTATTAAACAGCCTTGATTGGTTGGTAGAGGAATTAGGGTTAACGTATCATGGTAGGTACGTAGATGATTTCTATATGATACACCGTGATAAGACGGTACTACTTAGCGCAGTACCAAAAATCAGGGAGAAACTAAGCGAATTAGGGTTAGAACTGAATGAGCGTAAGTTTTACTTTCAGCATTACACTAAGGGCGTAGAGTTTACGGGATCAATCCTAAAGCCCAACCGCGTATATACCTGCAATCGTACTATTACCAATTTCATAGCAGCCGTAAGACGGCTTAACAAGGCAAAGGATTTGCGCCAGGCAGAACACGCGGTTAATAGCATCAATTCGTACTTAGGACTATTGAGGCATAACAACGAATACAATACCAGAAAGCGGGTACTTAAAATGATAGAATCCCAGGCGTACGAATACGTCTATATTAAAAAGAACTATAGTATTCTGGCACTAAAGAATAAATACAAGAAACGAGTACAAACCTATAAACGTATCAGAGATGGCGATTATTGAAGTTAAACCAGAGGCCCCGGTTACGTTACGCGTTGACGTAATCGACATGGGACTGTTACACCTATTGGAAACGCGCTACGTGGTTTTGATAGAGCAACGCGATAACGACATAGTAATAGAACTATATAAGAAGTGAGAATATGGACTACACAAGTATTATTGAAATTACAGCGTCAATGGGCGCAGCTATCGGAGGTTGGGAGTTTGTTAAGTATATGCTTAATATACGTACCAACAAGCGTAAGGAGAGATCAGAGGCAGACAAAGCCAAAGCCGAAGCCGATAAAGCGGAGGCGGAGGCCAACAGCGCGGATTTTTCCGTATTACGCGAGACGGTAGAGTTTTTGCAACAGCAGTTAAAGGAGAAAGAAGAACGTTTTGCAAGCCAGACAGACCGTTTGCGCAAGGTGCAAGATGATTACTTTACCCTACTGCAAGAAAAGGCTAAAGCCGACCTGGAATTGCAGCGTTTTCGATGTGTGCGCCCGAAGTGCGCACAAAGAGAACCCCAGAACGGATTTTAATAGTTACAACTAAACCAAAGAATTATGCAGATAACAGAACAACAATTAAGGCGGGCCGTGCCAAGTGTCAGCAATACCAATCTGCCAAGTTTCGTAAAGACGTTCAACGAGTATGCGGAAAAGTTCGGTATCAATACCCCTTTGCGCGTTGTACACTTTCTGGCACAAGTTTTTCATGAATCAGGGAACCTTTGCCACCGCGAAGAAAACTTGAATTATTCAGTAGATGCTTGTTAAAGACATTCCCGAAATACTTTACACGAGCGACGGCCCAGGCGTATGCCAGAAAGCCCCAGGCCATTGCAAACCGTGTCTATGCAAATCGCATGGGAAACGGCAGCGAGGCAAGCGGCGACGGTTGGCGTTTCAAGGGACGCGGGTATATTGGCACGACAGGGCGCGATAACTACAAGGCTTATGCTAACAGCGAGTTTTGCAAAGGTGATCTGATGGCACACCCTGAATGGTTGGCACAGGCCCCAGGCGACTTGAAAAGTGCTTTATTTTTCTGGTACAAGAACGGCTTAAACGCGTTGGCCGACAAAGACGATGTTAACGCAGTCACTAAGAGAGTTAACGGCGGGTACAATGGACTTGCCAACAGAGGTTATCTTTTAAGACGATTTAGAAAGGAGTTTGGCGTATGAATGGCAGAAAATATTTTGAAAGACAGCTAAACACGCTGTTAGTGATTATTGCTTTGGCAATTATAGCCTGGCTTGTATGTGGGTGCAGATCGCACAAGACGGTTATAGACGAAAGCCACAATACGGCTTTTGTAGATACTACTAAGGTTGAGGCCGACAGCCTGGCACAAACCACAACGTCGGTTGATACCACTAAGACAACCACAGAAACGGAAAATAGCGCAGCTATAGAGTTTGTGGACGGTGGCGGTACGGTAACTATCGACAGCACGGGTAATGTAACGCTATCCGGCGTTAAGTCCATCAAAGGTAATTTTAAGCAGAAAGCCAGAGAGGAAAAAGGCATTACCCAGGCTGATGAATCAGTTAGTACCCATAATAGTAAACACGGTGGTATCGGCTTGATTGAATCCGAGAACAGACACGTAACGAAAGAATCAAAGGCAGAGGCCCCCAAATGGTATCAGACCATCTTAGCTAAGATCGGTGGGCTTTGCTGCATAGCAGCTTTGATCTATGCAATATTCCTATACCTGAAAAGAAAATTTTAAGAACAAACGTTTTTCGTAAATAGTGCTTTGCCCGCGTCAGTCCGAGAGGGATAGACGCGGGTACTTTTTACCTATAAGTTAAAAAATTCGTTTTTCTTTAACACGTAGTCGATCACCTTACGGTTTGCGGCATCCACTTTGTCGCGGTTGTATTTGATATAGATACCCGTTACCTTTGCCCCGTGTGTATGGCCCAGGGCTTCACTAATCGTATCTTTGGGTATATCCAATTCGGCTGCATACGTAGCCCAGGAATAACGCGCCCAATACCAACTTAGCTTTTTGTCTAAAGGTATCATTTTAGGTTGGCCGTTTTTGTGCTTTGCGTTACCGTCTGGCAGACCAAGACGCGCCAGTGCGTTGTCTATTGTGCCCCCACAGGCTTTAATATTGGTGCAGCGGTCAAATATACTTAGCAGATGATCTTTGCCCCTGTAGCGGCTTAGAATTGCTTGCGCTTCCGGCTCAATCCTGATGCTATAGAGTTTGCCCGTTTTGGCGCGTCTGTACTCTATACGGCCATCTATTACGTTATCGTCTGTAAGCCCTGCCAAATCTGCAAAGTTAATCCCGATCAGGTAGAATGATAACAGGAACATATCGCGGTATTCTGTATAATGGTATCGCGTTTCCAGGTTTACCAAAGTACGCATTTTCTCTATAGGTAGTACACGCATACGGGTATCTTCTGTTTTTATCCTGTAGTGCCTGAATGGGTTATTAGTCGTTATATCACGATCCAGGGCGTAGTTAACGGCCCGTCGTACCACTTTCAGGTAAGCGGCCCTGGTATTAACTTTCAAGTCGGATAGCGACGTATAATAATCATCTATCCAAGCGGGCGTTATCTGTTCGCACGTAATCTTAGAGCAATCGCCACAGAACTTATTAAGCCTGATGATCGCGGTTTTAGCTATGTACTTTGTATTGTCGGCCCGGCCATCCGTTGTTTTCTGTATTAGATCGTACAGAGACGGCACGCCAACGGTAGGCTTTTGCAGATCAAGGTTAGTGAGCATTTCGCGTATTTGCGCCCGTGAGAGTTTACCCCATTGCCCCGTTTCGACCAATTCCAGAATACGATTACCTGTTAGCGTCAGCAGGTTAGTAAGTACATCATTGATACGCTTTGCGTTTTTACCTATGCAGCGTTTGGTAGTGGCATCCCAATCGTCGGGAGCCAAATATATTTCTGTACCCAGGTAGATATTAGTACCGTGCCCTACGACGATCTGAACCGGGTACGTACCATCTTTCAAGGCCCTACGGGTATCAAGTCTTAATGTGGATTTTGCCATATTATTTGCTGATTGTTTGCTGAAAATTTGCTGAATTTAGTACCAGGTAGTACCGTTAAGTGCCATTTTAGGACTGAATCGGTATAACTGAAAAGGTGGTGTTTATCGGGGAAAATGCCTGTAAATACGGGGAATCAGGGATTAGGGCGCGATTTCCTTCTAATAATTTTGTTGTACTCATAATCATTTGATATTTAATATTTTACGTATTCGATTTTTTGTTTGCTGAAAATTTGCTGAATCATAGACTTTGCGAGGAATCTAAAATACCATCCCCGTTAACGTCTAACGGTGTATCTTTACGGGTAAAGTTGAATGTACCCGAAACGTCAGTATAGCCACCTGTATATAATGTAGGCATCTGGCCGGACACAAACGCGCTAAAGCTGTTAGCATCCGTATAGTGGCATACCAGGCTAAAGCCGTCACCTGAATAAGTATAGTCAGGGTATTGGCCTGTAGTGTATATTTGGGCTACCTGGCTGAATACCTGGTTATCTTTGTAGCCCGTTACGCGCGTACATCTATTATTTGATATTTCAACCGATAGCACAAACGAACCGCTACGGCCTACGTAGTAGCCCGCTGTTGGCTTTTCTGTATCGTTGCCGTCAGTTGTACACCCGGCAAAGAAAAACACGCTTAGAATCAATATTAGTACCTGTTTCATTGTGCCCATACGTTTAAAGCGGCATTGAACACACCAAACACCAGGGCTAAGATAATCAGGCCAAGTGTAATGATGATAAACGCGCCCATCAAGCAACCGGAATTTTCTTTAGGCTTTGCTAACTTCATATCTTTGGGTATAGCGGGATTATCCTACATTGCTTTTTTAATACCTGCCATTTGCTCTAATTCGCTAATCCTGGCTTTGTACCCCGCTATCTTATCTAACAGAGTTTCTACGGTATTTTCAAGTTTGCCTATTTCCGTATCTTGCGGATCATCAAGGCCACCAGGTAACAGGTGCATATCACCTTTGCCCCGTAGGAGCCAATCAGCGGAAAGATCGGGGAAAGCATCAAGCACAAGTAAGATCGTACTTACGGAAACTTCTACGTTGCCGTTAATGTGGTTATTCAAAGTCTTTTGGTTGACTTTGTAGATACCCGCTAATTTCGTAGGGTTGCAGTCGTATTCTACCATAACCTGTTGCAGCCGCTTACGTACATCTTCTTTGTCTGGCATACTCTTAAATCTTAAAATATGTAAAACAAGTAACTAAATACTTAAATTCTGTTATAATATGCCCTCAAATGATATAAGTAAGTAAGAAATTACTTATCTTTGCACTCGTAAACGAGGAATCACAAGAAAGGCTGTCGGACATCTAAGCCCAACTATCAAAATCACAACTGCAAAGATACGGCAGTTTTTCTTTTCCTCCAAATATATAAGTAAGTAAATAAGTAATTTTAACGTAAAACGTATCAAAATGGCACAAAATGGCACGAAAAACGGAAAGTATGCGGTACAAGGTATCGAAACCCTACGGGCTAAGATCAACCGCGAATTTATTATCAGGCTGTCTAAGAACGGCAAAAGTCAGTTGATTGGCTTTACACGTCTTTGCCTGATCGTTGGCGATCTTCACGCTGAACACTACGCGAAGAAAGCTATATGTAGTAAGCAACAGGCCCCTACTTTCGTTAGAGGCGGTGCAGAAAGGCTTTGTGTGACGTTTTCACCACGTTAGACGGACAATTACCCACAGGACAAAAAAAAACGCTTGTAGCGGAGTTTTAACAACAAATTAACAAAAGCATTTAGCAAAATGGTAACAGCAGACAAAGTAACAAGAGAGGATTTGAAGCAGATGCAGCCCGGAGAATCCCAGACGTTTAAACTACCCAACGCCCAGGCTTTGGATAGTGCGGGCACTACGGCCTACCAGATGGCACGTATTGAGGATTGCACGTATTCCGTTGAAAAGGACTACGTAGAGAAAACAATTAAAATCACTAAAGCGTAATATTATGATTATAACTAAGCCCGAAGTAATACCCGATGGCCTGTACAATCAGAAACAGGCAGCAGAGGCCCTACACCTTGACAGGCACACTATAGCCAGGTATGAGGCTAACGGTAGGCTTAAATTCAAGACACGTAAAGCCGATAACAGAAAGGTTACAACGGGTGCAGAGATAATCAGATGTTGGCAAGGTATGTACTTAATAAAGTAAAGTTATGACACAGATCATTATCACTATCGGATTAGCCGTATTATGTGTAGTATGTACGGTTATCGTAGCAAAGGACATTAAGGCTATTGCAGAAGAAATGAGTTAAGCGTATGAAACCGTATAGCTATAGTTCATTTCTTGCAAAGAAAGGAGGCCAAAAGGGAGCGTTACAGCGAATGGCGAAGAACTACCCAAGCGAGTATAAGGTAGTCTGCAAAATGCGCGAGACCTATAAAAACCTGTTTGACCTCAAAGCCAACCGATTTGAAGCAATATTGGTACAGGCTTTAAGAGAGTTAGTTAACGACGGTATTTGTAAAGAACCAAGATTTTAATTTTTAAGCACTATTAGTTATGAAAACAGATTTTAGTATTAACGTAAACGTCAGTATCGGAGTAACGCCCGAAGTCGTAGCGTTAGTTACGTCTATCCTGACAAAGCAACCCGGCCAGATCGTAGTACCTGGTGTGGTAAGTGGCACGAAACCCGAAGAGGCAGCACAAACCCCGGTTAGAAAAACGCGTAAGGCCAAAGGTGAGGCAGCAGCCGAAGCACCCGCCACAGATGCACCCGTAGATCAGCAAGAGGAAGAAACGCCCGCCGATCAGCCAGAAGCCGAGGCAGAGACAAACCGCGAACTTACGGAAGAGGACGTAAGGGAAGCTATGCACAAGGTACGCCAACGTATCGAGGGCGAGAACTACAAGGAAAATACCGATAGTGAGAACTATAAGAAGTATCACCGGGTATTGACCCAGACCTTTAAGAACATTTCGGCTTTGTTAGGCAGCGACAAACCAAGCACTTTGCCCGCCGATCAACGCGCCGCTTTCATTAATGAGATTAACGCCCTGGTGGTTAACGAAAAGGGCGAGATTGCAAAACCAGATGCTTTTTAGACTATGCCAGGACAACACGCACTTTTAAGCCCGTCAGCAGCCCACCGTTGGCTGAATTGCACAGCAGCCCCACGCCTTGAAGAGAACGTAGAGGACAAAAGTAGCAGCTATGCAGACGAGGGAACGTTAGCACACGCCTATTGTGCCAAGCACCTGAAAACGTTTTTGGGCGTTGACACGGTAGATGAAGATGCCGAAATAGCGCAGTTCTACGAACTTTACCACACGGGCGAAATGGACGAATACACCGATACGTACAAAACTATCGTATTGGAGAAATTCAACCAGGCACGCACCAAAACCCGTGATGCACAGCTTTTAGTAGAAGTACGTTTGGACTTTACCAAGTATATGCCGGAGGCTTTCGGTACGGCTGATGCCGTTATTATCGCTGATGGTTGTTTGGAGATCATAGATTTTAAGTATGGTAAGGGCGTTAAGGTATCAGCCTATAACAACCCCCAAATGAAAATCTATGCTTTGGGAGCGTATGAGGCTTTTAGCTTTGAGTACAATATTACCCGCGTACGTATGACTATCGTACAGCCCAGGATTGATAACCTTTCAGAGTTTGAGATTACAGCCGACGATCTACAGAAGTGGGCCGAAGAGGAATTGCAGCCAAAGGCCAAAGAAGCGTTTAGCGGTAAGGGTAAGCAGATGCCAGGTGCCTGGTGTCAGTTCTGCAAGGTGAAAGCCCGTTGTAAGGCTTTGACAGAAACAGCCCTGAATCTGGCAAAGGAAAAGGCAGACCCCAATCTGTTAACGCCGGAAGAGATCGCCAACGACGTACTACCTTTCATTGATATTGTCAAGTCCTGGTTAACAGGCGTAGAGGAATACACCCTACAGGCAGCTTTGAACGGTACGAACTACCCAGGTTATAAAATCGTTGCAGGGCGCAGTATTAGAAAGATTACTGATGTTGAGGCCGTAATGCAAGAATTACAAAGCAACGCTTTTGCCGAAGAATCCTACATGAAGCCCCGCGAACTTAGAAGCATTACAGACCTTGAAAAGTTGGTAGGCAAGAAACGCTTTGCTGAATTGTGCGGTAAGTGGATTGAGAAGCCCCAGGGCAAACCAACGCTTGTACCCGAATCAGACAAACGCCCGGCCTACGATACTACAGCAGATGATTTTAAGGACGTGAACGTATGAACGAGGGATTAAAATTGAGAATGTGGGCAACGATCCTAAAGGCGATCATAAGGGAATACCCAGGTAAGACCGTTGATAACGTCTTAGCGAATATCGAAGCCAGGTTAGAATTAGTAAACAGCAAATAAACAGAGTTACACAACCCATTTTTAAACAATTAAATTTTAAGGATTATGATTAAGCCAATTATCAAAGAGGGTACTAAGGTAGTTTTCGGCCCATGCCGTTTGTCCTATACCCATGTATTTAACAAGTACAACCCGGACGGCCCAGAGGCAGAGGGTAAGTTTATGACTAACGTACTGATCCCTAAGACGGAAAAGGAAACTATCGAGGCTATCAAGAAAGCCGTAGAAGAGGCCAAGAAACAGGGTATCGTCAACAAGTGGGGCGGCAAGGAACCCAAGAAACTTGATATGCCGCTACGTGATGGCGACGAAAAAGACGATGAGAACTACGAAGATCACCTGTTTCTTAATGCCAAGAGCAATACGCGCCCTGGTATCGTCGATAAGAACAAAGTGCCCATTGTTGACGAAGAAGAGGTGTACAGCGGTGTTTGGGCTATCATATCGGTTACTTTCTTTGCCTACGACAAAAACGGTAATCGCGGTGTAGCCTGTGGGCTCAACAACATTATGAAGTTTAAGGATGATGATCGTTTCGGTGGCCGCGTTTCGGCTGAAAGCGACTTTGGAGACGTTGACCTACCAGACGATGACGAAGATTTGTAGAACTTTTCTTTAAAGCCATAAGGTACGTTTAGATGTGCGCCCGCCGTCGTAAAGAGGTGGCGGCGGGCGTTTAGGAAACAACTTAAAGTAAGAAAAATGACAGCAACGATTTTTATATTTCTGATAGTGACCGCAGTTATAGCGATGGCGATATACGCTACACGCGTAAGGGCTAAGAGTATCAGGCAGTTTAACCGACGTTACACAAGCCTGTACAGGATTAACCACCTATCGCAGCAGAATTTTACCAAAGCCGTAAATATCGTTATGGATTTGGTGAAGTCAGACGGTGCAGACATTGAAGTTATCTACAAAGATAAGGTGCTATTTAACGGCTATATGGATATTGAGCCGGAAACGGGCAAAGACACGCCCCATTTCTGGTACAATAAAGAAGTGTTAGACAGATACGGTATTGAATATTAAACCAAATTAAGTTATGGCTAAGAAACAGATCATAGAGAGAGACGAAAACGGACAGCCGATTATTGACGTAGCCCAGGAGGAAATACAGGCCGAGATACGGGTTAGTATTGACAAGCTGTTGGCAAAGCGCGAGGAAGCCCGTAAGAAGTACGGTAAGCTAAAACGTACCACCTTTGAAGTTATCGAAGATAAAGGGCTGATGAATCCCAAAAGCCTGTTTGAAGAAAACCAGAAGATCGAGGCTAAAGAATCCAAGTTAAGTGCAGCAGAGCGTCAGTTTGTACAGCAAATTGTTTTGCTTTCAATGCAGGTTGTATTTGAGCGTAAGATTAAAGAGGCCCAGGACGCAGCAGCAGAGTTGGATAAGCCCGTATTGCCAAAGAAGAAAAGAACAAAGAAACCCGCTAAGAAGTAAACCGTATGCGTGAATTAGGAATAGACATAGAGACTTACAGCAGCAACGATCTTGTGAATTGTGGAGTTTACAAGTACGTTGAAGCCCCGGATTTTACTATATTGCTTTTTGCCTATAGTGTTGATGGTGGCCCCGTCGTATGCGTTGACTTTGCAATGGGTGAGAAATTGCCAGACGATGTATTTGCAGCCCTGACAGACCCCGGCGTTATCAAGACAGCGTTTAACGCAGCTTTTGAAAGAATCTGTATTAGCGTCTATTTCTTTGGCGGTAAGTTGTTAGACCCGAAGCAATGGCGTTGCACGATGGTATTAGCGGCCCGTATGGGTTTGCCGTTATCGTTGGGACAATGCGGCGAAGTATTGCACTTAGCAGAGGGTAAAATGACAGAGGGTAAGGCCCTGATCCGATACTTTAGCGTACCTGGTAAGAACGGCAAACGACATTTGCCAAGTGACGCGCCCGATAAGTGGGACACGTTCAAGAAATACAATATCAGGGACGTAGAGGTAGAACAGGCCATTAAAAGAAAGGTGCAGCGTCTAAAACCCGCTGACTTTGACGAAGAGTTGTACGTAGCCGATCAGGAAATTAACGACAGAGGCGTTAAGATAGATCGTACCCTGGTTGATGCAGCGGCCCGTTTCGATGATGAATACAAAGCACAGCTATTAGCAGAGGCACAGCAGCTAACGGGTATGGAGAATCCCAACAGCCCGGCACAGATTAAGGATTGGATCAGCCAGGTTACAGGCTTTACGGTGGCATCCCTGAATAAGAAAAATTTGGACGATTTGGAAAAGCAGCTCATCTATTGGCCAAAGGCCCAAAAAGTCCTGGCTATCCGTAGGGAAATGGGTAAGACCTCAAACAAGAAATATGAGGCCATGCAGAAATGCGTTTGCAAGGATGGCAGAATACACGGGCTTTTGCAGTTTTGTGGTGCAGCCCGTACAGGCCGATGGGCGGGCCGTCTGGTGCAGGTGCAGAACCTACCACAAAACCACCTGGCATCATTGGACTTTGCCCGTAGCCTGGTACGTCAGGGCGACTTAGACGAATTTGAAATGAATTACGCCAACGTTACCCAGGTACTTAGCGAACTGATCCGTACGGCTTTCGTTGCGGAACCCGGTAAGACGTTTCACGTTTGCGACTTTTCCGCTATCGAGTGTCGCGTTATTGCCTGGCTTGCATCCGAGGATTGGGTATTGGAGGTTTTCAGGTCAAATGGTGACATCTATTGCGCCAACGCATCTAAGATGTTCAAAGTACCTGTAGAGAAGCACGGCCAAAACGCGCAGCTACGACAAAAAGGTAAGATCGCTACCCTGGCTTTGGGCTATGGCGGTGGTGTATCAGCTTTGGAGGCTATGGGCGGTAGCAAGTTAGGGTTAACCGAAGATGAAGAAAAGGAGATAGTTAAACTTTGGCGTGACAGCAACCCGCGTATAGTAAGAATGTGGGCCGTCATTGAGAAAGCCGCTATTACAGCTATCAAGACAGGCGAAAGCGTAACGGTGTACCGTAATATCGTAATCGGTAAGCGTTGGGGTATGCTGACTATTACGCTACCATCCGGGCGTACTATCTGTTATCCCCGTGCAGAGGTTGAAACAGAGTATAACGACGGTTGGAGAGGCGACCACGATATTATAGAGTATGAGGGCCTAAACCAGACTACCAAGAAATGGGGTAAGGTTAGAACGTATGGCGGTAAACTGACAGAGAACATAGTACAGGCCGTAGCCCGCGACATATTGGGCATAGTCATACTACGTGCAAAGGCAGAGGGGCTTAATATCGTTTTCCACATACACGATGAAATCATAGTAGAGGCTACACCCGATCAGACGTTAGCAGACGTTGAGGCTTTGTTTAGCAAGCCGATTGATTGGTGCAGAGACCTACCACTAAAGGGAGCCGGATATACCACACCGTACTATCTGAAAGACTAAAAACGCCTACACGGGCGTATAAGTAAGTAAGCCGATAGATTACACCCCGAAGCCCTAAAAACCGCTTAGAATTGACATTTAACAAAATATTAACATTTAAAGCACCATATCAGTATGAAATCAGAAGAAATTGAAAAACAAATGCAGCAGTTGACAGCCGAAATTGAGCGTTTGAGGCTCAAAAGATCGGATTTGCTTGTTAAGTTCAGAGACGCGAAACAGGCAGAGTTTGAGCAACAGCACAACATCAAAAGTGGTGATCAGATCACTACCAAAAATGGTACACCTCTTTATTATGACAAATTCGGAATTGATTGTTACGGCAATGTAGTCGTATTCTGCCACCCGGTCAAGAAAGACGGCACGGCAAGCGGATCAATCAGACATTACAACGTATCGGACTTTTAAGAATATGGCAAACGTAGAAGAAAACAACCAGGCTAACAAGGTTACAGAGAGCCGCGAAAAAATTATGTGGGTAGCATCCCCATATACGGCTATTAGTGCCTGGTTACAATACAGATTTTAAGCACTATTTATAAACATCAAAACGTATGAAGATTATGAGCGAAAAAAGCAGTTTAAAGATGCAGTTACTACAGCAGATGGGTAACGACATCGAAAAGGCAAAAGCCGCCTATCAGTGGCTTAACGAAGATCAGGACGTAGATATGCCCAAGGTTAGCGCAGCTATAGAAAGCAAGCCTGATGGTATCTACCTGGTATCAGAGGACGGTAGCGTTATCCTGTTTGGCCCTGAATGGAAAAAGCCGAAAAGCCCCGTTAAGTATATCGGCATTAAGTGGGGATCGCGTAGCCTGGCAGTAGCTTTGCACGATCAGGCCAACGGCGAAGATATTACCCTGACAGCCAAGAAAGACGAAACAGAGTACGACGGCTATATAGATACCTATCTGGATGCAGTGGCTAATTGGACGGGTAAGGCCAATACAGAACACCTAAAGCAGATCGGGTTAAACAAAGAAATATCGTTGGCCGAAAACGAGTACATACCAAGTTTAGGCGAAATGCTGTTTGTATTCCTGAATCGTAAGGCCATTAACGAGGCTTTAGAGGCCGTAGGCGGTACGCCCATTGATGGCGTTTGGTATTGGACTTCTACAGAGTTCAGCGCGACGTACGCCTGGTATCTGAACCTCAACGACGGCCTCGTCTACTACTACGGCACTAAGGCAAGTGGCACGCTCAGAGTTCGCGCGGTTTCAGCATTTCAACTTTAATCTTTACACTTGATACTTTAACCTTTGCCCGGCGAAAGCCGGGCCATAATAAGGACAACAAGATATGAAGATAGTTAAGCGAAATAGAAAAGTCAGAATCACAGAGGAAGAGGTTAACACCGCTTTGTATGTGGCAAGTGATGGCGATAACACCTATTACTACTATCAACCGTATAAGGATTTGCCCATTTACTACGTCGTAAGCGTACAGGTACGTATCTTAGGTTTCTGGTTTACGATCTGGGAAGCAAGCGTAGAGATAGCAGACGGCGACGGTAGAACTATAGCAATGAATAGAGCAAGTGAAATCGTAAAATTATTGGAGGGTATATTATGAACGACGAAACAAAGAAACGCCCTGTTTGGGTGCAGTTGGAATTATTCCCCGAAATGAAAGCCCCACAGGGGGGGGGATCAGTCAGTAACCAACAAAACAGATAAAGCCAAATGAAAGCGAAACTTTGCCGTACTTGCATATCCTACAATCCTGATGATGAAACGCCAGGCTTTGGGACTTGTGGGTTATCAGATTGCCAGGTATGCGAGTACGCGCAGGGTTGCATAGATTGGCGGTATCATAAAATTTGGAGGCCCTGACAATGGATAAGAAACAGCAGCTATACGGAGTTACGGCGATTAACCGATTATCGCACAAACGCGAAATCATTTCTAATGCAGCCGACTTTGAGACTACAGAACGGAAACGTAGGAGCCTGTTAAAGACCAGGCCGGAGAAACGCCCGTACATCTATCCCCTAACGGTCAAATATCCCAGACAACTTAATTTATTTACAAAGCAGTTAGACGTATGAAATTCAGTATAAGCAAAAACAGATTATTAGGTGTGTTGTTACACCTGAAAAACGCCGTACCATCCTGGAAAACGGCTAATGGTAGTGCAGCAGGTTACGTTTGGCGCAGTTTCATTTTTGAGGCTAAAAACGATAACCTGGTTATTCAGGCTACAGATAACGAGATTTTAATGAAAGAAGAAATGAGCCTGTTAGAGCCTATAGATGAAAACAAGACTTTTGCCGTTGACGCGACACAGCTTATTAAAGCCATCAAGACGCTTGACGATCAGCCGTTAGACTTTGAGGTTTTGGAGTACCAGGTAATAGTACACCACGAAACCGGGCATTTCGCTTTACCACTTGCACAAGGTATAGAGTGCTATTTTGATGGTAAGGGCATAGGCGTTGACTACAGAGAAGCAAAGTACCTGAATATTGAGGCCCCAGGGCTTAAATCTATCCTGGCACGTTGCGCCTATGCAATGGCCGACGATTATTTACGCCCCGTAATGAATGGCGTATATCTGGATATGAAGAAAGAGGGCACTAACTTTGTAGCATCCGACGGCCATAAGCTAATCAAGATCAGCAAGCCGACTATAAAGGCCGGAAATGATAGCACGGGTTTAGTGATCCCTAAGAAAGTGGTTAATATCTTACTAAAGGTTTTGCCAGATACGGATTTTGTACAGATATGGTTTAATCCGTATGATCCTAATCTGGATAAAGAGGAATCAGAGAAACTGCCCGCGACAGCTTGCAAGATCGAGGTAAACGATATGAGTATAACGTTTAAGCCCATAGAGGGCAGATACCCGAACTATGAAAGCGTAATACCCGCCACGTACAACAGCACGCTTACGGTTGACCGAAAGGCACTAATCAAGTCCCTGGATCGTCTTAGCCTGTTTGCCAACAGCAATAGCGGGTTAATTACTATTTACCTGGAACCTGACAAAATGCAAATGCAGTCAGAAGATAAGGATTTTGAGCAGTCAGCAGTTGATACGATACCCTGTAAATATAATGGGGGTAAGTTACGCTTTGGCATGAAAGACCACAGCCTGTTACAGACTTTGCGTAATTTCAACGTCCCCGATGTAGTATTTAAACTGATCGACCAAAATAAGGCTATTATCATAGGCCCGACGATCCAACCAGAGAGCGAAGAGATAACGGCTTTGCTTATGCCGATGTTAATTAATGACTAATCCCTGTATAGCATGAAAGTACCTGTACCAACTTTAGAAGATTTCCCGACAGACCGCGCTAATTGTGGTAATTGTACCAGGAAAGCCGGAGTTTGCCCACGAAGCAAGAATAACAAGCAACAGCATAACGGATTGCTTTACGGCTTTGGTAAAGAGGTAACAGGTATCATATACCGATGTGTTAACTATACAGGCCCATTTAAGAAATAGCTATGATGGTTATAGGATTAATAGCAGTAGATAGTAAATACCCGAACCTGGCACTTATGAAACTTAGTGCATACCATAAGGCAAAGGGTGATTTGGTGGAATGGTACACCCCATTTCAGCACTACGACGTAGTGTATATGGCAAAGGTATTTACTTTTACGCCTGACTATTACCAAGTGATCGCCAACGCTGACAAAGTGGAAAAAGGCGGTACAGGCTACGACATACGTAAAACTTTGCTCCCGGAAATAGACCGTTTACAGCCCGATTACAGCATTTATAATATTTCGCCCGATCTGGCTTACGGTTTCCTAACAAGAGGATGCCCGAATAAATGCAAATGGTGTGTAGTACCACAGAAAGAGGGAGCAATAAGGCCCTATATGGATATTGAGGAAATAGCAAAGGGTAAAAGAAAAGCTATCCTGATGGATAATAACGTTATTGCATCCGACTACGGCCTACAGCAAATAGAAAAGATCGTAAAGATGGGGCTACGCGTTGACTTTAACCAGGCTTTAGATGCCCGGTTAGTAACCGACGAAATAGCCGCTTTATTAGCAAAGGTACATTGGATTAGGTACGTACGCTTTGGGTGTGATACGACAGCCCAGATAGCCCACGTTGAGAAAGCGGCAAGTCTGATGAACAAACACGGCTACAAAGGCGAATATTTCCTATACTGCATACTTATGGATTTCCAAGAATCCTACAGCCGCGTTAACCATTGGAGAGGCGAAGAGTATAAGCGGTTTAAACCGTACGCCCAACCATACAGGCCGCTTGATAAACGGGGGGGGGACGTACCAAATACCGCTTTGGCAGCAAGATTTAGCGCATTGGGTAAACCAAAGGGCACTATACAACACTTGCGAGTTTGCAGATATGAAGCTACGTAAAGGCTTTGACACCAGACAATATTTTAAAATAAAATAAAATAAAATAAAATAAAATAAATACGTATCATTATGGCAAAACAAGAATTTACAAAAACGCTACGTCAGACAATGACAGCGGGATTTCTTAAAGTCCTAATTGAAAAACTTGCAAACGAAGAAAACCCGTTTGATATGAAAGTACGTAGAATTGATCGCGGTATATGGGAGGTTGACGTACTGACAACTGAAAAGGACTATGAGTATTTCAATGATCTGCTATGCGATCTGAAAGATTAGAAGCGTATGAAGTTAAAGCATGATTTCACGTTGGATATAGCGACAGCCCACAGCCGCCTATCTAAGAAGTGGAAAAACAAGAAATGGCAGTGGAGCGAGTTAGTAGCCAGGTGCAGCGAAACGAAGCGTACAGGCGAAAGCGTCAGCGAGTATATGAAAATGACCCGCGAAGAACAAAGCGACATCAAAGATGTAGGCGGTTTTGTCGGCGGTTATCTTTCAGGTGGTACGCGTAAGACGGCTAACGTTATGTGGCGTAGCGTTGCTACACTTGATATTGACTACGGTACAGCTAATATATGGGACGATTTCACAATGCAGTTTAGCTTTGCGGCCATGCTCTACAGCACCCACAAGCATACAGCAGAGAAACCACGTTTTCGCCTGGTATTCCCATTAAGCCGTAATGTTAAGCCAAACGAGTATGAGCCGCTTTGCAGAAAGATTGCAGAGGCGGTAGGTATTGACCTATTCGACATTACTACGTATCAGTTGCCCCGTTTGTTCTATTGGCCGTCAACGCCTAAAGATGGTGACTACGTATTTGAGTACCAGGACGGCCCGGCTTGCGACGTAGATAAGGTACTGAAAAGCTACGTTAACTATGCCGACGTATCGGAGTGGCCCGTATCAGCCAGAGAAGGCGACGTGATAGCCCACGAAATACGTAAGGCGGGCGATCCGTTGGAAAAGCCAGGATTGATAGGCGCGTTTTGCCGTGCATACACTATCGAGGACGTTATAGATACATTCCTACAGGATGCCTACGAAAAGACGGCCACAGATGGACGCTATACCTATAAGTTAGGCAGCGTAGCCGGGGGCCTGGTATGCTATGAGGGTAAATTTGCCTACAGCCACCATGAGACAGACCCGGCAAGTAAGCAACTTTGCAACGCTTTCGACCTTTGCCGTATTCATTTGTTTGGTGTATATGATGAGGGAACCAGGCAAACGGATATAACTAAAATGCCGTCGTACCTGAAAATGCAAGATTTTGCAGCAAAGGATAAGACGGTACGCGTATTGCTCACTAAGGAGCGACGCGCCGACGTTGAGGCTGATTTTGAGGGTGTGGATTTCACGGATGCCGGGGATAGCGCAGCTACAGAAACCAATACGGATTGGATGGCCGATTTAGAGTACGACAGAAAAGGTGCTATCAAATCGACGCTGAAAAACATTATCTGTATTCTGGAAAACGACCCGATGTTAGCCGGGCACTTGTGGCACGATCTGTTTAGTGGCTTTGACCTGATCCGTAACGGTTTGCCCTGGGATAAAAAGGCTATTCAGTGGGGAAACCGCGACGATGCCAATTTACGCGTTTACCTTGAAGAGAATTACGGAGTAACAGGTAAGGATAAGATCAAGGATGCAAAGGACGCTATATTTACCCGTCACAGAATACACCCGATCCGTGAGTATCTTAACGGCTTAGAGTGGGACGGCGTACCACGACTTGATACGCTGATGGTTGACTATATGGGCGCAGAAGATACGGCCCTAAACAGAGCCATGACACGTAAGCATTTCGTTGCAGCGGTTAGCCGCGTAATGAAACCTGGTTGCAAGTATGACTATTGCCTGATCGTAACAGGTGCAGAGGGTATAGGTAAAAGTACCCTATTCCGCGTTATGGGTGGTGAGTGGTTTAACGATAGCCTGGTAACGATGGAGGGTAAAAGCGGTATGGAGCAAGCCAGAGGCGGTTGGGTTATCGAGTTGCCCGAATTGGGCAGTATCAAGCGATCCGACGTAGAACAGGTAAAAGCGTATATCAGCCGTCAGGATGATACCTACAGACCCGCATACGGTACGGTGACAGAAAAGCACCCGCGCCAATGCGTATTTTGTGGAACCACCAACGAAACATATTTCTTGAAAGGTGACACGGGAAACCGTCGTTTCTGGGTAATGGCTGCAAATCCTGATCTACGCAAGCATGAAGATGTAGAAGCGGATTTGTTGTTAGAACGCGATCAGCTTTGGGCCGAAGCCGTAGAGTATTGGCGTAAGGGTGAAAAGTTGTATCTACCTAAAGACCTGGAATTAGAGGCACGCCAAAAACAGGCAGCTTATAACGACGAAGCCGACGACCCGATGAAAGATATGCTTATAGCATATCTGGATATGAAGTTACCACCTGATTGGGCTACCTGGGACTTAGCAAGGCGTAGAGCCTGGTTTAAGAATCCCGACCCGTTGGATGCAGACGCTACAGATACCCGCGAAAGGGTTTGTGTGGCAGAGTTTCTTTGCGAGCGTCTGGGTAAGGATATGAGCGATAAAGACTATAAGTATATGGCGCGTAGAGTTGGCCGACTGATGGACGATATACCAGGATGGGAGCGTATCAGTTCAACTAAGCACGCGATAGCTTTGTATGGAATCCAAAAAGGCTTTAGAAGAAAGGTTGTAATAGATGAAGATGATGCAGATATTTAGGTAAACCAGGTAAACCAAAAGCCCCAAAAAGGTAAACCGAGTAAACCAAGCTACACTTTTTAACATTTAGCAAGGTAAACCAAGTAAACCAAAGGTAAACCAAACAAAAGGGCTTTAGTTTACCACGAAACCCCGATAAACAAAGGGATTTTCGTAAAGGTAAACCAAGTAAACCAAATATTTAGTAAAAATGTATAAGAATAAAGTTACATATAAAAATAGTAGTAAACAGAGAACCAACGCGTACGCGTACGCGAGACTTCTAAACGTTATCGCACGAAATGTTACGCGTGTACGCGCGAGGATTTGGTTTACCGACTAAAATAAAAACAAGAATATGAGAAAGAAAGTAGAAAACATAGTTAGACATTCCGAGGTATCGGAGAAAGCCATAGAAGCGTATTTGGTTAGGCGTTGCAAAGAAAGTGGTTTGCTATGCCTGAAATATTCAAATGCCAATACGACGGGCTACCCTGACAGAGTGGTTTGTTTACCACATTGTAACGTAGTATGGGTAGAACTTAAAAGCAAAGGTAAGAAGCCCACGAAGCTACAGGAAATCAGACACCAGGAGTTACGGGAGTTGGGACACCAGGTATTTGTAATCGACAACAAAGAGGGTGTAGATAAACTGATAAGTGATACCGACGTAATGAAAGAGTATCTTAATAGTATTCACGAATAAGAAGCAGAGCGTATGAAATTCAGACCTTACGAATATCAGCAGACAGCAATCAAGTGGATAATAGATAATCCACGTTGCGGCTTATTCCTGGATATGGGATTGGGTAAGACGGTTAGCACCCTGACAGCGATACAACAGCTTATGGATGATTGCGAGATTAGCCGTACCCTGGTAGTAGCCCCGAAGAAAGTAGCCGAAACCACCTGGACTACAGAGGCCCAAAAGTGGGATCATCTAAAGAGCCTGAAAGTATCAAAGGTGATGGGTACAGAGAAGCAGCGTAAATTGGCCCTGGCTGAAAAGGCAGACGTTTACGTAATCGGACGCGACAGCTTTGTTTGGCTTGTAGGTATCTTTGGTGGTATGCTACCATTTGACGTATTGGTTATAGACGAACTAACAAGTTTCAAGAGTTCAAAGAGTAACAGGTTTAAGGCTATGCGTATGGCGACACCTACGGCAAAGCGTGTTATTGGACTGACAGGAACCCCGGCCCCTAACGGCTTGATTGATCTTTGGGCACAGATGTATTGTATTGATATGGGCGAGCGTCTGGGTAGATCGGTTACTAAGTATCGTGAAACCTATTTTGAAACCCACAAGTGGAACAACATAATAGTACGTTGCAACGTCAAGAAAGGCTACGACGAAGTGATACGTAAGAAGATCGCGGATATATGTTTGTCGATGCAAGCCAAAGACTACCTGCAATTACCAGACTTGATTAACCACACTATCAAGGTGCAGTTATCATCTACCACCATGCAAGCCTACACCAAGTTTGAACGTGAAAAGGTATTGCAGTTTCAGGACGAACACCAGGGAGAAACGGCAAACGTATTGGCACAATCAGCAGCCGGATTGATGAATAAGCTAAGTCAGTTTGCTAACGGCGCGATCTACGACGATGAAAGAAACGTGCATCATGTACACGATGAAAAGTTAGATCGTCTGGCAGAGATCATAGAAGCGGCCAACGGTAGCAGCGTATTGGTATTCTATCAGTACAAACACGATGCAGCCAGAATAGCAGAGAAGTTTAACAAGGCGTATCGTGTGAAAGTCTATACAGACGAAAAGCAACTGATAGAGTGGAACGCCGGACAAGTTGATATACTTTTGGCACACCCGGCATCTACGGCCTTTGGCCTCAATATGCAAGATGGCGGGCACTACATAGTCTGGTTTGGTACAGGTTGGAACCTGGAACTATACCAACAGGCCAACGCCCGTTTGCACCGTCAGGGACAGCAGTACCCCGTACAGGTGTACAACCTTGTTTGTTCTGGTACGGTTGACGAAAGAGCCGAAGCAGCTTTGGAGAATAAGAAAGGCGTACAACAGGGATTGTTAGATAGTCTTAACTACCTGATACGTAAACATAACGCAGTAACGAAAACAGCATAGGATATGGCAAAGGATAAGGAATATAACAAGCTGATCCACAAAAACAAGTGGCTAAAGCTACGTAAGGCGAAGTTATCAAGTAACCCGATTTGCGAGAGGTGCAAAGAGAAACCCGCCACAGAGGTACACCACATTAAGCCCGTCGAAGATGGCATAGGCAGCGAGCGATACAGGTTAATGTATGATCCACACAACCTGAAAGCACTTTGCCATGATTGCCACATATTGACCCACGTAGAAATGGGGCGTAGTGGTAAGGCCCATGCAAAAAGAAAAGCGAAAGAACAGCTAAGGGACTTTCGAGAAAAGTTTTTACTTTTACAAGTTTTTGCACAAATGTTAATAGGGGCGGGCATTTTTTAACAGACGGGAGTAGGGGTTAAACCTCGCCTGTCCCTCTCTTCATGCGAGAGTGATTTTTTAGGCTTGTGGGGGTTAAGGCCCTTTAACAATTCCCATATTTGCCGATTTTTGAATACTAAAGATATATACGATATGAATTACGACGATGCTTTTGATTTAAGTTCTTTCGGTAAGACGGACGTTAAGCCGGAGCCGGATAGCCAGGTAGTGCCAGACGATAACGACGGCCTGGTTAATGCAGCCGTGGCGAAACGGGCACACAGACGTACTAAGGAATGTACCGAGTTATCCCAACGCTATGAGTACAGACGCGCATTTAGCGAAGTAAAGATGTTGGAAGCAATGAGGTACGTCAAGTTGGAAAACGGCGTTACCTACAATTTCATTACGGCGGGCGACGTTGACAGCTTAACGTACCTGAAAGTAGTTTTGAATCAGCACGATTTAGACTATTGCCTGTTATCTACCTGGTGCATGGCCGCAGAGGATATTTTACAGGTGCAGCAGTGGTTTGATGCAGGGCGCATTAAGAAACTTGATATGTATTTAGGCGAGATATTCCCAGGATCGTATAAAATCGAGTGGCAGATGGTTAAGAAATTCTATGCAGAACACCCAGAAGCCGGACGCGCCGCAGTATTCAAGAATCACAGCAAGATATATGCGGGCTGCAATGAGGCCGATAATTTCTATTTCGGTATTCAAACGTCAGCCAATATAAATACGAATCCGCGAACCGAACAAGGAAGCATTATTGTAGATCGCGGTTTGTATGAGTTTTATAAGGAGTATTTCGACGGTATAAACAGCTTTGAAAAATGATACAGGACAAGGAGCAAAAGAAAAAGGAGATCGTAGCCGAGATCATAAGGCAGAAAGGCTTTAAGGGAGCGGCTTGTACTGCAATCGGTTTGAATCCCCGTACGTTCAGGCAGTGGATGGCAGAGGACGCAGAGTTTAGACAGGCCGTTGATGATGCCGTAGATATTGCCAAAGAGTACAGGGACGAAGTAGCGGAAAAGGCTTTGTTTGATCTGGTAGAGGCAAAGGACACTACAGCCGTGATCTTTTATAACAAGACCCGTAACAAGCACAAGGGTTATACAGAAAGGATCATGCCGCAGCAGCCCAAAGAAGAACCGAAGCCGGAAACGCCCGCTTTGTCAGGCCAGACAGCAGACGAAGAAACGACGAAACGTATTAAGGCAAAGATCAGCGGTAAAAAAGCCTACCTGGTTAAGTTGCTCAAAGACCAGGGCAAATATACGGCTGAATTGTCTATACAGGCCACCGTTACGGCGCAGCTATTGGTACGTACTGAAATCCTGGCAGAAGAGATTTTGGCAGAGGGCCACGAAGCCATTAACGTAGAACTATCCAGAGAGGGAAACGAGCGTAAGAGTATCAGCCCAAAGGAAAAGCTATATTTGGACTTTGTGGAAAAGAGCCAAAAGGCGTTAAGGGCTTTGGGTATGAATACCGATAGTAAAGACCGTAAGACAGACGGCGACGATTTCAAAAAGTTTATGGAAGATTTTAGCGACGATAACGACGATTAATAATTTAGCAATATGAAATTAGAGAGTATCAAAGCGTATGTGAAAAAGGCGCACAGCATAGCTACGGCGCACGGTTTCCACGATGAAAAGAAAAGTGATGCACATTTTTGTGCCTGGTTATCAGCGAACTTATGGAGGCGGTAGAAGCTGATCGTAAAGACTACAGGGCCGATATGATAGGCTTTATTCAAAACGTCTGGTTACACCCTGACTTTGCAGAGCGTTACGATGCCTACATAAAAGGCAGTGTAGAAGAGGAATTGACCGACGCGGCAATACGTATCTTTGACTTAATCGGTGAGAAATTCCCGGATATGCGATTGGGTGAGGGCTTTTTTCCAAGCCCGGAGCCTGGTAAGTCATTTACCGAAATTGCCTACGATCTGATATACGGTATTTTAGGCCCTGACAGAATCCAATTAGTTGATAGTATCAGCTATATAGAGGCATGGGCCAAACAGATAGGTTTCGATCTTGATTGGCATATTAGGCAAAAGATGGATTACAACGCGCAGCGTCAGAGATTACACGGTAAAAAGTATTAAGCTATGACCCAGGAAGAAAGGAGTAGAGAAAGAGACTATAAGGCAAAGGTAGTGGCAGAACTACAGGCCAACCGTAACGATTACCTGGTAAAGTATCGCTATGCGCTTGAAGATACCGATAAGCGTATGCAGCAATACGTTTGCCAGGTGATCGACAACCCCGACGATCATAACCTGTATGAGCATTTGAAGATACGTAGGTTTTTCCAGATGCTTGACCGTTGGGATTGGCGGGCAAAGCGCGTAAAGAAGAAAATACGTCTATATGAGAAATTGAAGTTTAGCGGTACGACGGGACGGCAGCGTTACAAGTTGACCCCGGTACAAGTCTTTCAGTTTGCTAACCTGTTTGGCTTTGCTCGGCCTGATGGCCGTAGGCTGATCCGTACGGCGTATATCTTTGTGCCCCGTAAGTTCAGTAAGACCACCTTTGCGGCTTTCCTGGCTGTTGACGATATGCTGTTTGGCGATTATAACGCAGAGGCTTACGTAGGAGCCAATAGTTACGATCAGGCGAAAAAATGCTTTAACGAGGTACGTAGTATAATGTTTGACTTAGACCCCAAACAAAGGCATTTCCGAATTAATCGTGAAACGGTATCTTTCAAGGATCGAGGCCGTGAGAGCCTGGCACAATGCCTAACGGCCAACGCCCAGACGAAAGACGGTTTGTTTGCATCCCTGGCGATCTTAGACGAATACGCCCAGGCACGTAACACGGCTAACAAGAACGGCGCAGACCTAAAGAACGTACTTACTACATCTATGGGACCGCGTAAGAATCCGCTAACGGTGATTATCACTACAGCAAGCGACGTGATAGATGGCCCCTGCTACAATGAGTTAGAGGGCGTGAAAAAGGTACTACGTGGTGAGGTTGAAAACGACATAGTGTTTGCCGATCTGTTTTTACCTGATGCCGACGATGAAGAGGGCGACCCGCACACCTGGCGAAAGGTGCAGCCCCATTTGGGCATTACGGTACAAGATGATTTTTACGAGATCGAGTGGCAGAACGCGCAGCTATCAGCCGAAAATATGTTAGCGTTTCGTACCAAGTTGCTGAATATCTTTACCGTCAACGAGATTAAGACCTGGTTTGGCTACCAGGATGCAAAGAGCCTGATAGGTGACTTTAATATAGACCAGGCTAAAGGCCGTCCAGATTGTGCCGTAGCTTTCGATCTATCGGTGCATGATGATTTCAGCGCGGTAGCCTATACGATCTATGTACGTGAAAGCAAACGTTTCTATAGTCACGTAGATTACTATTTCCCGGTAGGAGCCTTGAAAGGACACCCCAACGAAAGGCTTTACCGTCTATGGCACGAACAAGGGCACTTGAAATTCTGTAAGGGCCGTAAGATTGACGTTAGGCAGATCGCCAACGATATACAGGCACGATCCAAGATACTGAATATAATACGAATCGGCTATGATGGCTACAAGGCCCAGGATTTGGTAAACATCTTACGGGCTATGGGAGGTGAAAAGCAGTTGCAATCATACAGCCAGACGTACGGCAGCTTTAATCTACCTGTAGAATCGTTTGAAATGTTGGCTTACGATGATCCCGTTAGGATCGTACTAAACAACAACCCTATTAACGTCTATTGCCTGACAAATTGCGTATTGGATGAAGATAGGTTGGAAAATAAGAAGCCGTTAAAGATTTCCCAATACCGTAAGATCGACGGCGTGATAGTCGTACTTATGACTTTGGGCCAACTCTATACCTTTGAACGGTAAGCAAAGAAAGTGGCGGGTGCTTAGCCCGCCTTTTTTGGTATTGTATTAATTCGTTGCTCACGCGTCAATTCTTTTTAGCAGCAGTTTATTTTCATTTATAAGCGGTTGATAGTTATTTCCAAAAAGTTTGAATACCGCTGATTTGTATTTTGGCAGGTATATTAGAAGTTCGCCTGTATTTCTAACAATTCGCGGCATCGCATTTTTGCGGTACTTATTTATGTCAAACAAGGGATTATTTATATTTCCCTGATTGGTAAGATAGCAACGCCCATTGAATTTGAAAAATAGATTTGCCGTAATTTCCGACTTTTTCTTTATTTTAGTCTTGCGGTTTTGTTCTGCGCATTTTTGCAACGCCATATTATAAGCGATATTTAAGGGTAGTCCGGCCATATTATCTTCACACGGCCTATCAGACCAATAATCATCAGTCCAAATTTGAAACCATCCGTGAGACTTTAGAAACTTTATTTTTTCTTCTTTGCTCATGCGCCTGTAATTTTTAGTGGTTTGCCACAATAAGGGCAGCAAAACGAATTACCGCCTACCTGGTTAGATAGATCGTCGGGGCTAATGAAGAATTGCCACACGGGTACATCTACAGCAGCCGCGATCCTTTCAAGTGTTGAGGTGGTGAGGGAATCAGCACCGAGCATTTGTTTAACGGCTGACAGGCTAATACCCATCTTTTCGGCTAAGTCCTGTTGTTTCAGCCCTTTTTCTTTCAATACGTCTTTTATTCGCATAATTCTTACTTTTTAAAGGTTTTCGGGTGCAAATATAGTATTTTCTTTCAAAAAGTATAGTTTTTCCTATACTAAATAATGTTAAAGGATAGAAAATAATAGCCTTAAAACTTGCAAAAGTGTAGAAAATTGTGTACCTTTGTAACATAGAAATAAAGATAATAACAATAAAAAAAATAAGAGTTATGACAACGATCAAGTGCAACAATTCAGAGCGTAAGGCGGTTGAGTTCTTTTTGAACGGTGGCCGTAAAGATGAGATTATGGTATTTGCTATCCAGGATGGCGAGTATTGGTTTACTATCGGTAAGTTCTATAAGACGGTATCAGGCGCGAAGCGTGCAGCGGTTAAGACGATGGCAAAGTATGGTTACACTTTCGACGCTAACGAAATGGCTAATTTGAATATCACTAACGATTAGCACTAACCAGGGTGAGGGCTACGGCCCCGCCCTACCAAAAGAGATCACAGAGTATTAACAGCAAAAATATAAGAGTTATGAAAAAGGTTACAAAGAAAATGGTTGGCGAGTTCCTGGCAGAGACTAAGGGCGAATGTAATTGGTGTGTGTTTTCTTTCGATAAGAAAACGGGTGTACGCGATATGGCTTACGGTGGCTATGAGTTTATGAGTGCCTTTGCAGTAATGACTACACAGCTTGCAAATGGCTTAGACGTGATCCTGACAAATAAAGAGGGTTGGGATTTCAGTAATAACTATGAGTGGACTAACCACAAGCGCGTTACCTACGATCAGATGAAAGATTACCAGATAAAGGTTGCTGAATATTCTTTTGAGGTTGGCAAAGCAAAGAAGTATTAACCCCGGTAGGGCTACGGCCCTACCCTAAACTAACGATCTATGAAAGTAACGGTTTGTCGTACCTGTTTGGCCTACCAGCCGGAAAGCGGAGATCAGGGCACTTGCGCAGTATCAGGGTGCAGCGTTTGTGAGTGCAGCCAGGGTTGTATAGATTGGCGTTACTATAAGATTTGGAGAGAGTAACCAAAACTATTTTCTTAATAAAATCAAATATGTACCGCGTTGCGCCATAGTGTACCATAGTACGCCGTTTGCAGTTTTGAGGCTGCAATAAATAGGTGTATCTTTGCGCCAAAAGATATATCTATTTATGGCTAATTGGCTTGAAACTCTAAAGTTTTGGAAACCCAGACGCGAAGATAGCGCAGCCCAGGCGACGCCAAAGCAGACGCGTACGAACCCACGCACGGGCGCAGGGTTGCAATACTATTTCTACCCATACGGGGAGCCGTTGGCGATTGCTACGGTGTACCGTTGCGTGCAGCTTTTGAGTGATAGCGTAGCCGGACTGCATTTGCAGTACCTCAAACTAAAGAATGATCGTTACCAGGAAGATATAAACAGCCCCCTGCATTATCTGTTATCTGTACAGCCTCAACCCGAAATGTCGATTTTCGACTTTTGGAGTATGGCGGTTAAACTGATGCTGTTAGAGGGTAACGCCTATATCTATCCACGCTACGTATTGGGCGAACTAACAGACCTGGCATTGTGCAGCAAAAACACCGTAACCCATGATACCCTGAACGGGCTTTATTCCGTATGCGATCCGTACAGCGGTGTGTACGGCACTTTCAAGGAATCCGAGATTATACACCTGTATTTGCATAGCGCAGATGGGCGAAGAGGTGAGAGCGTGATAGAACACGCCAGGCGCACTACTACGATAGCAACAGCGGGCGACGAAGAGACCGCAAACCGATTTACCAACGGTGGTAACGTACGCGGTATTATCAGCAACGATAAGAGCGTTACGGGCTTTGGTGAGTATCAGGACGAAGAGTTAGAGAAAACCGCCGTAGATGTTGACAGCCGTTTTTCACACGGTGAGCATATCGTAAGTTTGCCCGGCCAGGTGGACTTTAAGCAGATTTCGTTAAGCAGCACCGATATGCAGTTTTTGGAGAGCCGCAAATTTACGGTACGTGAAATTTGCCGTTTCTTTGGCGTGCATCCGTCGTTTGTATTCGACGATACAAGTAACAACTACAAATCGGCAGAAATGGCTAACGTAGCCTACCTGTCTATGACACTTGACCCGATCCTGAAAAGGATTGAGGCAGAGTTTACCCGTAAACTTATACCGCAGTCTTATTGCTGCAAACGGATTTTCAAGTTTGACCGTAAGGGCATTTATTCGCTTGATCTGGAATCAATGGCGAAGTACCAAAAACTGACTATCGAAAGCGGTATCTATACAATTAACGATTGGCGACGCATAGAGAATCAGCCGTTAGTTGAGGGTGGCGACACCGTATTAGTTTCGACAAACCTTGCAGCCTTGGATAGTGAGAAGATCACACAGGGCGCATCTAAAAATAGTAGTAACGATGGAAAAGATTAACAAAAGAGCCGTCGGATTTGAAGTACAACTGAAAGTCCGCGAAGCGTCAGAGGGAGGCGAAAGCCGCGTTATCGAGGGCTACGCGTTGAAGTTTGGCGTACGTAGCCGTCTTTTGCTTGATTGGTGGGTAGGCGTTTATTACGAAATCCTGGAGCCTGGTTGCATTACGCGCGAGACGTTGGACGCTTGCGACATCATGCTAACTATGTTCCATGATCGCCAACTGATCTTAGGCCGTAGTAAGAATGGTGCAGGCACCTTGCACTATGAGATCGACAGCGTAGGCGTTAAGTTCTGGTGTGAAATGCCAAAGACCGTTGACGGTGATAAGGCCCTGGAATTGATCGCACGCGGCGACATTACGGGTTGCTCTTTCATCTACTCAACTGATGAGAGAGACAGCGAGAACGCCGTAAGCTACGAAAAGACAGGCGAGAAAACAGAAGATGGCGAAGAGATTTTGTTACGTCACGTAAAGCGTATTGATAACGTTTACGACTTTACGATTACGCCCAAACCCGCATTTGAGCAGACCAACGTAACAAAGCGCGAGTTGGAGGACGCGGGTATAGTTTTCGACGAAAAGCCAAAGACACCCCAGGAGCCTAAGACGATTGACCTTGCAAAGAAGCGCGAGGCCATCCGTGAAATCAGAGAGAGAATTAGCCATACCGTCTAAGGTGGCATATTGTTTAATTTAATAGTTTCTGCAAAATGAAAAAGGAGAAATTTAATTTTCGTGAAGCCTACGAGCGCATAGACGCTATTAAGGGCCGCCTTAACGAGATGGCGCAGAATCTCGAAAACGACAAGGAGCGCGAGTCTTTGACCGATGCCGAAAAGGGAGAGCGCAAGCAGCTTGAGCGTGAACTTGATATTCTGGAAATGAAGATCAAGGCCAACACCGAGAGTATTGCCGTAGTGCGCGAGGAGGATATACCCTACGCTAACGCCAAAGTACGCGAGTGCCTGGACGCAGGTAAGCGTTTTGAGTTGAAGATCAGCCGCGCCGTTGCACAGTCGTTTGGTGGTAACACCTCTACTTATGCAAGCGGCCTGGCAGGTGCTAACCCATCCGGCCTGACTACGCACGACATCGTAGAGCCGCTGTATAACAAAACCATCCTTTCGGCTATCGGCGCACCCTTGCTGACAGGCTTAAAGGGTAATCACCAGTGGCCCGTAGTTGAGGCTTTCCACGCTACCATTAACGATGAGGGCGCAGCCCTGGGCGACACTAAGATACCACTTAGCAAGCTGATCGCAAAGCCGGAGCGTCTGGGTATCGCAGTGCCTATTACCCGTGAGGCCCTGAACGAGACCGATAACCTGGTGCAGTTGGTGGCTACGCAGTATATGCCCGTTGCCATTGCTGAACTGATGAATAAGATCATGTTTAGCCCTGTCAAGGTTAACGGTGCTACAGACCTGGTAGGCCCATATATCCCTGCCAACATGGTTGAGGGTAATTGTAAGGCTTATAGCGGTGATGCCCCCACCCTTAAAGAGATCGTAGCCCTGAAGTCTGCCGTATTGGGTAAGAACATCAAGGGTGATGGTATCTGCTACGTGATGAACGAGACCACAAAGGGTGAGTTGGAAGCTACCCCGAAGTGGGAGGGTGCCCACGTTGCTATTATCGACGATAACGGCAAGATCAACGGTGTGCCCGTGTTCACTACTAACGAGGTGGCCGACGGCGTTATTTACTTTGGCGCGTTCAAGTATGCACCGCAGGGCCTGTTTGGTGACATGGTATTTATCGTTGATCCTTACAGCAAGGCGCGTAACAACGCCATTGATTGCGTGCTTAACGTCGATTACGCTATTAGCGTATTGCGTCAGGAGGCTTTCGCAAGTCTGACAAAGGTAGGCGTAAGCCTGGATAAGTCGGAGTTGACCCTAACCGTAGGTAATACCGCCGATCTGACCGCCATTGTTGCGCCTGTAGGTAGCGAAGTTACCTGGAAAACCTCTAAGGCCGCTAACGCCACCGTTGCAGACGGTAAGGTAACAGCCGTAGCCGCAGGTCAGGCAACTATCACAGCCGAAATTACCTACAACGGTACTAAGTATTCAGCTACTTGCGCCGTGACCGTTGAGGCCGCAGGCTAAATAGGGATTGTGTAACATATCAGAGTTTTAGGTTATGGCTAACGTAGTGGATTTGGCACTTTTCAAGCAACACGTAAAGGCTGATGATTTCGCGGACGATGATACGTACCTGGCACATCTTCTAAAGAGTGCTACGGGCCACGTTATCAGGGCTACCAACCGCACCGAGGCAGAATTAACGGAAATGGGAGGCGGTGAGTTTCCCGCCGAATTGCAACAGGCAATTATGATGTTAGGTGCCCATTGGTACAACCAACGCGAATCAAACGCCCAAACGATCATGCCGGAGGTGGCAAATTCACTACAGGCTATAATTAAGCCTTTCAGAAAATTGGTTAAGGATGATAGCGGGACGGATGAAGTATAAACTAAAGCTGTTGCAGCCTGTAAAGGCTGAAAACGACTTTGGCGAAGAGGTGGACACCTGGCAGGAAACCGTAACCGTACACGCGGAACGGGTGAAGCATACGGGAAACCGTAGCGAAGAGGTAGGCGAGCATTTCCCAGACTATCGCGCAGAGTTCAATATAAGGGATGTACACACGATCAGCGAGAATTGGCGCGTACAGCAGTTAGGTGGGAACCTGTACACCGTAACAAATATCATCCCCAACTTAGATAGAGGTTTTAAGACCCTGATTTGTGACAGAGTGAACGAGTAACCGTAATTTCAGCGTATGCAACCCGACCAGGCAGAAGTAAAGGATTTGGCGCAGCTAACAAGGGAAATGAACCCGAAGCAGCTACGTAACTCTTTGAAACGTGCGTACAGAGCCGAGGCAAAGAAAGTATTAGGCATTGCCCGTAAGAGCCTACACGCAACACGCTTGCAGGTAAAGGGTAATAAATCGGATTGGGATAAGGGAATACGCAGCCACATTTATAGCCGGGGTGGTGGCTTTTTGATTACCGTCAAAGCACACCGGGCCACTATGAAAGGACAGGGTGAAAAGTCTATGCACGAAAACCGCCAGGGCTTTAAAAAACCTATCCTGATGTGGGCAGAAGAGGGTACTAACTATCGTCAGCGAGGCGGTAAGAAAGTACGTATCAAACACGGTATCTACGGATCGCACAGAAGCGGCAAGACCCGTTATTGGACGGAAACCATACGTAAGGATGGAATACCAACGAAGCGGATGCCGTCGTACAGATTTCTTGAAAAGGCTACACCCGAAATGAATAGGACGGTAGAAACCGATTTAGGAAAAGAAGTGAATGTAGCCGTAGAAAAGGTGGCTAAGAAATGCGGATTTATAAACTAATTGGAGTATGGCAAAGACATCATTAAGCGCGGGTATTATCATACGTGACATACTTACTAAGGATGCCGACGTAAAAAAGATCGCTACAAAGGTTTTCCCCGTAGTGACAGATAAAGCCACGTTGCCATACGTAGCCTATCGCCGGGCGCGTCTGGATCACAACCCCGTTAAGACGGGTGTACCAGGTGCAGATAAGGCTATGATAGAAATAAATTGCTATGGTAAGACCTACGAACAAAGCATAGAGTTGGCAGAGGCGGTACGTGCCGCCCTGGATAACGTACAGGCGGAGAAATCGGGTTTGGCTATGCGCAGTTGCTATCTATCAGACGGTGAAGAGTTCTACGAAGATGATGCCTACGTACAAGGATTAACTTTTAGTGTTCAGATTTAAGAAGTTCAACGAATTTAAAAAATTAGGATTATGACTAAACCAACTTCTGGCTACGTTAATGGTAGCGACATCCTGTTAAGTGTTGGCGGTAAGGCCGTAGGCCATTGCACCACCCACACTATCACTTTCAATAGTGAGACTAAGGACAGAGCCGTTAAGCCCGCAGCAGCTAACGGTTATTCAGCCGGATTGTGGAAAGGCAAGGGCGTTACGGGCCTTTCTATCTCTATCAGCGCAGAGGGTTTGCGTTTCTACGGTGAGACCGAGAACGGATTTACCGAGATCGCCGCTAAGTGGGGTAAGGGTCAGAGCGTAGCCGTATTAGCTTATGAGCGAGAGGGTGACGCTACACCTTATGTTTCTGGTAATTTCATTATTACCTCAATCGAGGAAACAAGCCCCGCCCAGGATGATGCCACCTACTCTATTCAGTTAGAGAGCGACGGCGAACCAGACACGTACCCCGGCAAGGAGACAGAAAAGCCAGGCGATTAATTCCTACGATCATGGCAAAAGTAGAAATTACAATTAACGGCAAGGCATACCCCTGTAGGCAGACTATGGGGGCTATGCTTCGCTTTAAGCAAGAGACAGGCAAAGAGGCTACAGAAATGGATGGCGGGTTTACCGACATTTGTACGTATCTGTGGTGCTGCATCGTTTCGGCTTGCGCCGCTGATGGTGTAGAATTTAATCTAAGCCTGATGGAGTTTGCGGATAGCATCGACCCCGACGCTATGACCGCATGGGAGCAGTCTATTAATGGCGACAAAAAGCCGGATAGCGAAGAAAAAAAAAGAACCAAGAGAAGCAAATAGGCATTTACGACGTATTGGGCATAGCGTTGGGCCTAATCAAGTTGTCATACAATGATTTTTGCCGTTTGACACCTACAGAGTTTGAACACGTCTATAAAGCGTATAGCGAAAAAGAGGACGCAGATTATAAGGATGCCTGGGGCCGTATGAGATTAGCGGCAACCGTATTGCTACAGCCGCATACTAAAAAGAAGATAACACCTGAAAAGGTTATTATATTCCCCTGGGAAAAGAAGCAACTTAACAAGCCGATTATAGGCAAAGACGAAAGTAAAGCACGATTTGAAGCGTTGATGGCACGAATACATAAAGATAAGGATTAGGAAAACGTTTGCTTTTATACGATAGATGCCTGTTTTGCTGATTTACAGAACCCGAAAGAAACAGCAGTAAGGAAATGGCAAAAGAGGTAAAATTTAACGTACGAATATCTGTTGATGGCAAAGACCAGATCGTAACCGCCACCACGTCAGTTAGCGATCTACGCCAAGTCATGGATAGGGCAAAGGGTAGCGCAGCTAAATTACGCGATACCCTGTTGAACTATAACCAATCCGTACAGGTACTACAGAACGTAACCAACGCCGTTTCGCAGCTTACGGGTACACTTAACAGCGTTACAGCCGAAAGTCAGAGTTTTGGCGCAGCTATGAAAGCCGCTAATACGATGGCGGGTAAAGATGCAGCGGGATTTGATAAACTGAAAGGCCAGGTAGCCGAATTGTCTAAGACTATCCCAATGGCCCGTGATGCTTTGGCAAATGGCTTGTATCAGGTTATCAGTAACGGTGTACCAGAAGATAATTGGATTAGCTACCTTGAAGCGTCCGCACGATCAGCCGTAGGAGGTATAGCAGACGTTGGCGAAGTTGTTAAGGTAACATCTACCATTATCAAAAACTACGGGCTTGAATGGAACGCAGCCCAAGACATACAGGATAAGATACAGCTTACGGCCAAGAATGGCGTAACGTCGTTTGAACAACTTGCAGCCGCTTTGCCGTCAGTGACAGGCCAGGCAGCGCAGTTGGGCGTATCTTTTACTGAAATGTTGGCCGTAATGAGTACGTTAACGGGCGTAACGGGTAATACCGCCGAAGTATCGACACAGCTTGCAAGCGTACTGACTGCATTAACGAAAGAGAGTAGCAAGAGCCAGAAGATGGCAGAGGCTATGGGTATTTCGTTTAATGCCGCATCTATCAAGGCAGCAGGTGGTTTCCGTAATTTTCTGATGGAACTTGATAAAACCGTTACGGCTTACACAGCTAAAACGGGTGAGTTGAAAGAATCCGTTTACGCTAAGTTGTTTGGCCGTGCAGAGGCTTTGCGTCTGGTTAACGGGCTGACAGGCCAGATGGCAGAAAAATTTGCAGAGAATATCAAGGTACTTGATGATAGCGCGGGTACGATGGCAGAAGCCTACGAAGATATGGCAAGCACCAACGCGTCTAAACTGCAAATGATGAAAAACCAATGGGGCCAATACACTGACTACATAGCAGGTGCAGTAGGTGGTATTCAGCCCGTATTGAATTTCAGCAGTCAATTAGGTATGACCGCCGTTTCGGTTATTACTTTGTCGCGTGCTTTCAGTCAGTTACATATCGCCCAGGCTTTGGCCTCAAAGTCAATGTACCGAACTATCGCGGTGTATGCCCTGTTTGGTACTAATTCCCGTCGCGTTGCAGCCGCTACCCACGTAATGGCTAATTCTTTCAGGAGTGCAGCCACTAAAGCCGTAGCCTTGAAAATAGCTATACGCGGACTAATGGCCGCTACAGGTATAGGCATAGCCCTAACAGCTTTGGGCGTGATCGTAGCAAAGTTGGCCGGATCATTTGACGGTGTGGGTGATGCAGCAGCCGGAGCCGCCGACGGGTTACAGGATTTCGGAGAATCAGCCGACAGCGTTAAACAGGCGTATGATAATACCCTGGAATCTACCTATAGCGACCTGATGGCTAAGTACGAACAACTCAAAGAGGGTTGGAAAGCACTTAGCAAGGAACAGGAAAAGGTAGCCTGGATCAAGAATAATCAGGCCGCGTTTGACGAACTGAAACTAAAGATAGGTGGTGTGTCTGATGCCGAAAGTATCTTTAGTGGCAATACCGATGCAGTAGTAGAGGCTTTCAGCCGTAGGGCAAAGGCAGCGGCACGTATGGCGCAGCTAACAGAATTGTATCGTAAACAAATTACGTTGGCCGATGAATACGCCAAGACACAGACGGCTATACAAGATGATGCCAATAAGAACGCCCGGCACGCTAACGCAGGTGATGAAATCAAGGACGGCACTTATAGAAACAGCCGATACGGTAGTGTTGGTAATGATGGTAAGTGGCGTTTTTCAGAGCAGGGCGCGAAACTCTATAGCGGTACTAACGTATCGAGCAGCCCGGCATTGAGAGCCATAGAAGAAAGGATGAAAGCCAACGAAGCCGAGACAAAGAAAGTTGAGGCCCAATTTGCAGCGGAGCAAGCCGAGGCAAATAAGCCTATCGTTGGCGGTAATCGTCTGGCAGGTGGTAGCGGTAGTGGCAGTGGTAAAAAGAGTAAAGACGGTAAGAAAGATTTGCAGTTGGTAGAAAATGCCAAGTCCTACAAAGACCTGGCTAATAACGTTTCGTACTATCAGCAAGAGATCGAGAAAACCGATAAGTCCGACATAGCACGCATACAGACTTTAACCCAGGCTAAGAAAGCCGCCGAAGATGCCGTAGAAGCATTTAAGATGCTACAGGATGGTATGGCCGTGCCAGAAGAGTTAAAGAGCCTGGACGATTACGATAAGAAGTTGCAATACCTACGTAAGCAGAAGCAGACGGCCAACGCTGAATCTATCGCAGGTATCGACGAAGAGATACGTAAGACAGAAGAGGCCCGCCAGGTATTAGAGGACACAAGTATAGCAGCGTTACGCGACGATGAGATTAAAACCTACGATCAGCTTAACGCCAAACTATCATATTATAACCGTTTGCTTAATAGCGGTGATGAAGCACAGCGCGAGTTTGCCCAGAAAGGTATTAATAGCCTCAACAAGTTACAGACCGCATGGGATCAGGCACGCGATAAGATGAATTTGCCTACATCTACCAACAACCTAAAGGACATTGATACGGCTATATCTTTCTATACAGAGCAACAGCAGCACGAAGATGCAGACCAGATACTAAAGACGCAGAGAATTATAGACGATCTGACAGCCAAGAAACGGGTTTTGCAGCTTAGTACAGAGTTGCCCGGTATGCAAAGAGAGATTGCGGGTATCAATAGCTTGCAGGGACGCGAACAGACTATTAAGATACGCAGTATTGGTTTTGACGAACTGAAAAAGCGTATTCAGGAACTTAATAACCTGATGAATGATACCCGCAACCCTGTATCGTCAGATCAGAAAAAGGAGATAGAGGGCATGATAGCCGTTTATGAGAAATGGCAAAGGCAGTGTGTATCTTCTTTCGATACTTTGCAGCAAGGTTGGGGAGGTATCAAGGGTATTGGTAGCGGTGTAGAGAGTATCACAAACGCCCTGGAGGGTAACGGTAACGCCTGGCAGACGGTAACAGGTATCGTTGACGGCTTTATACAGCTCTATGATGGCATACAGACTATTGTAGGTATTATTGACCTACTTACTACGGCTACAGCAGCCCACACCGTCGCTAAGACGGCAGAGGGAGCCGCTACAGGCGTAACGATGGGTGCAACCGTAGCGGCAGCAGCCACCGAAGAGGCAGCAGCAGCGGCAGTAGTACCCGTGATCGTTGCTAACAAGTTGGCTACAGCAAGCTATATGGAGTTAGCAAGTGCAATGTTTTTTGCAGCCCACGCGGCCATACCGTTTGCCGGATTTGGCATTGCAGCCGGATTTATCGGCGCAGCCGTAGCAATGACCCAGGCGGTAGGCGTTATGCCATTTGCCAACGGTGCAGTAGTCAGTGGCCCTACCCTGGCACTTGTGGGCGAGTATGCGGGTGCAGGTAATAACCCGGAAGTCATAGCCCCGCTTGATAAGCTACGTAGCATGATCGACACTGATAGCGGTATGAGTGGTAAGGTACGCTTTGAGATTGAGGGCCGTAAACTTGTAGGCGTGATAGAAAAGGAATACAACCACAAGAAAAGGAGTTAAGCAATGAGTAAGCAGTTACGATACAGGGGTGAGTTTCTAAGCCGATCAAACGTTGTTTGGCGGGTAGATATTCTACAGGAGGCAGACGCGCCGTTTGCCACCGTAGGCGATCTGACTTTTGAGCGCGAAGAGGCTTTGGTGATTGATTGGAAGCATACAGACAAAGAGGAATGTATTTGCGGTAGCGAAGCGACCATAAAGATAGAAAGCCCGACTGATAGGGCCTACGAAGATTTGTACACTATCGAGGTAGGTAAAATTCGCATGGACGTTTACCGCAATGGCAGTTTGTATTGGAGTGGCGCGTTAGACCCGGAGTTTTACGAAGAACCCTACGAAATGGCACGCTATTACGTCGTAACTCTGACGTTTAGCGACTTTGGTATATTGGATAGATTGAAGTATAATTTATCAGGTATGCAGACCTTACAGGCCATTCTAACTGACGCGCTGACACGCAGCACTATTAATTTTGGCAGCATAGATGCAGCTACCTATTGCACTACCTATTTTGAGGGTACGAACACTAAGGCCAACTTAGCGTCTTTGTCTATACGCAGTGAAAACTTTTACGATGAAGATGCAGAGCCGTTTACCCTGAAAAAGGTTGTAGAGGGTATTCTACAGCCGTTGGCCCTACGCATGATACAGCGTAATGGTAAAGTCTTTATCTATGATTTGAACGGTTTGCATACGTCGGCCCCAAGCCGGGCAATTACGTGGGATGGCGACAGTCAGACTATGGGCGTTGATAAGGTAGCCAATAACGTAAAGGTTAACTTTTCGCCTTATTCGTCAGCAGAGTTATTGAGCGGCGAATTAGAGTACGGCGGTGAGTATTCTGTAGAACAGGTTAATTTGGTAGCCGACCCCGGAGCGTCGTATTACTCTTATTATCCTGACTATTCGGAAGAACACAGGCAGGGCGGTGGTTGGGATTACAACCTAATTAACTTTACCATCTTTTTGAGTACACAGGGTAAGGGCTTACGCTATTTAAACCCAATGTGTAGGTATTGCCATATCCTGCCTTTGGTGGGAGGCCCAAGCGAAACGACGGCTATAGCTTATGATTTCCGTAGCGGTGGGCACGGTAGCTTAGATACAGGTTGGCCAAAGCACATCTTACAGAACGGTGGCGTTACTAAAGAACAGGCAACACAGATAATGCAAACGCACAGGGTGTTTTTGCCCGCTTTATCGTCAGAGGGCCAAAAGTCATATTACGTACGTCTTAGCATGGAAATGCTGTTGGACGCGCGTTATAACCCATTTACTGACGGTACAAACGAGGGTAACGAAGCCGGCAACTATAATGACATGAAAGTTTATACAGGTTACGCTTTCGTACCTATTGCCGTGAATCTGTATAACGCAGAGGGCACAGCCATTTACCACTATGTCAATAGCCACAATGCAAAAGGTGCGTGCAAGGGCCATTTAGGATATGCTAAAGGCCGTTGGGATAGTGGTGCAGCCTCTTTTGGGGATGCTTATTTGGAATATTACGACCCTAACGACCTTGATAATAACGCAGGTATCTTAGGTTGGAAAGCCAACAGGCATTGCATTGGCAGGCCAAACCAATTTAATATATCCATCTATGACAGCTTTAAGCAGATGGCAGACGGTGAGTATATACCCTACCCGCCACAGGGCGGTTACTTAGAAATAACTGTTTATAAGGGTGTACAGTGCTTTGACTATGTGAGTTGGCACAGTCCTTTTGATGGTGGCTTTGAATCCGATTGGGATGCTTGCGAAAGATGGACTGATGAGGGCCTGTATGGTAAGGCGCGTTGGTTGCTTTATAAGGCCCCAAAGGTAGAGTTGGTAAAGAACAATTTGGTATTTGATGCAGCCGAATTAGACGATGTAGAGTATTCCGGCTACATTAACATAAATGCCAAAGAGGAAATTAGCATAGATACCATTTGCGGTACGGCTGACAGGATTTGCCCCACAGCAAAGGGTATCTTTTGCCGGGCATCCGATAACCTGCAAATCCAAAAACTTAAAAGGGCCGGTGTTACAGACCATCCCGAAAAGTTGCTTATCGGTACGCTTTACAGCCAATTTGCAGAACGTAAAACGACACTATCAGGCGAAGCCGTTATAGATACCGGCGACCTTTGTAAGTACACAGAACAGAACCAAAACGGCAAAGTGTTCCTTATGAGTGGCGAGACACAGGACGTTATAACCGATACGTCAGACGTACAGCTTACGGAATTTAAGGCAGATGAATACGATGCTATAGAGGCGGTTAACTAAATACAGAGCGCGATATATGAATAAGCATTATACATCAATAACTACCAATCGCATACCAAGGCCCCGCAGCGAAAGACTACGTGAGCAGGGTATTGGCAGTACCAACAGTACAGTAGTATTGAACGCAAAAACAGGCGGTGGCAGTAGCAGTCCTACAGGTGACGGCCATACGCACGCTAATAAAGACGCGCTTGATGAAATTTCTACTGATAATAACGGCTATCAGTACCTTACCCAACTTAAAGAGGTAACGGTTACAGACCCCGATACGCAAGAAACCCATACCGAGTACCAACGCGTAAAGGAAAAGGTAAAGGCCGGTTTTGCTGACGAAGCTACACACGCGGCCTACGCCCATGACTTAGACCCCGACAGCCCGGCAAACCAAAGGTTTCTTAGCCGTTTGTTGAATGACGTTGCAGCCGGTAATATCACTTTCCAACAGGCTATCTATGTATTAGGTATTGCCGTATTCCGAGGTGAGGCCCAATTTGGTACTTTCGTACGCAGCCTTTATGCCGGTACAGGTGCAGGCATTGACCCACAGGGAAACGCAGAGTTTGAAAGTGTCAGGGTACGTACGTACTTTGAGGCCGTAGAACTTATCATTAACCGCCTATCGGCCATTGAGGGCGACCAACTGTTGACAGAGGCCGATACCATAGACAGCGTAGATGATTTGGGCAATAACTGTTACGGCCTGCATCTACATTCAAAGTGGGAGGGGTATTTTACCGCACAGGCAGTTAACAATGTCATAAAGGGCATCATTAATAACTTAGGTGCAACGGCTTTGGGTATGACTACGCCCGGAACCAATGCGGCTATGTACACATCATGGATGAGGGTTAACAGCGTCAACGCAGCTAACAACTATATCGAAGTTACCCTTTACCCAGATAACGAGACACCCGCCGGGCAGAATTTCCCGCCTTGCGAACTGATGAAGATTGCACGTTGGGGTAATCAGACAGACACGACACGCCAAAGCTGTTTGTACCTATCGAGTACAGAGGGCCGTATAGTCAAGTTGAACGGCGTTACAAAGCCTATTATTGACAGTACCAATTACGGCGCAGTGTTTGGCAGTTTACCCGATTTCGTACGGTCAATGACAGACAGCGAGGGTAATTTACTGCCTATACGTCAGGGTTTGGACTATATGTATATTCCCGGTGTTATCACTATGGATATTATACGTATAGATTGGCAGGGCAACCCGATTGTTAACTACGTTGACAGGGGCCAATACGATCCTAACGGCTTGTACTATTGCAAAACCGTTAATCCGGCTACAGGCGAGTATGAGACATCGGACGTTTGGTATATGGGTTGTAAGTGGCGTTGCTGTTATAACCTGACTACGACGGCCCCGCGTTGGAACAATACGCATTGGGCAATGGTAGAGGGCAACCCCGCGTTTACGGTAGAGTTCAACGATACAGACGTTTTGTTTGATCCTGACCGTTTCGACCTAACGCTTATGATTATTGCCAAACTCTATAATCAGGACGTTACAGCCGACATATTGGCCGCTGATGTACAGTGGACGCGCTACAGTGAAGATGCAGCAGGCGTTGAACGCGTAGCGAGTGATAACGCATGGGCTATCAGGCGCGGCAATTCCGGCAAATCCATACACCTTACAGGAAGTGATATAGACTTTAACGGCTATATACCAAAGGTGGTACGTTTTACGGCTACCGTTACGCTACGTGATGGCGTAGGTAATGAGGCAGCAGCAGACAGCGCATCGTTTCAACTTAATTAAAATGAGATATGAAAACAAAGAGATTTGATTTTAACTACAAGCCGCTACAGGTTGATATTTGTATGTCAGTTGACGGTAGCGTACCAGGTAAGCAGAACTACGACGCTGACGCTAACGAGTTCACGCCCGACTACACTATTACGCCCTGTATCATACAGCCTGCTATAAGTCTGATGGATAAAGACGAAATCATTACAGCAGGCCGTATCAATCAGGCGTTGGCTAACGTAAGGTGGTATGAGATAGTGGGAGGTGTACGCACGCAGATAGAAGCGGCCAATACCAATTATGAGATTACCACAAGTGGAGGGCAGGCCGGACGTATCAAGGTGAAGAAAAACGCCCAACCCCAACTGCCTATTACTTTGGAGTTCTACGCGGAATATACCGATACCCGCAATAATCAGATTATCGTTATACGTGAAACCTACCAAATCGTTTGCAATAACTCCACAACGTATATTCCACTGTTGGTATTGGATGCAGCCGATCAAACCATTTACGACCCGCTGACAGACCAGGCTACGCAGACGGTACACGCAAGTTTGCGTTTGGGTACGTCTGAATGTGCAGCGGCAAAGCGTCAGTTTGTTTGGGAAAAGTTCAGGAGCGATAACACATGGTCAACTGTTGGCACAGACGAAACGTTGGACTATGATATTACGGTAGCCAATGACGGTGCAAGCGTAACCGTTGACCGTAGTAAGATGGGTAGCGAGTTGTACCTACGTTGCAGGGCTAAGTATGATAAGGACGGCAACCCTGGTAGTGTCACGCTTAATGATAGTTCCCCGGTTAAGATCGTTTCCTTTATACGCAGAATACCAAAGTTTGAATATGAGATAGGCGGCTTACCTACAAATATTCCTGCCGGTATATTGGCCGTTGCGCCAGAGGCTAAGATATACAACACCAAAGGCGCGATTAGCAGCCCTGAAAGGGAACTGTTGCCACTATGGTACTTAGCCACTAACAGGGCAAGTGGTAGCCTATCCTACGTACAGGTAGGACACGGCGTTAACCCTGTTTTGCCAACAAGCCTTATGAGTGAGTTATACGGTGGCGTATTCGGTTTGGACGTTAAGGACTTAGGCCCGGATTGCGCTATGGAAGATAGCGACGATAAGGTACTGTTGGATAGCGACGGTAAGGTACTACTTTTCAAGTAATAAATACTATCACAGATAATTAAAATTTTCGATTATGGCACGTTACATTAAAGCAAATCCCAAAGTCGCAAAGTTCTTAGATTTGGAACGCGACAGAAACACCGTATCTGACGGTAATTATTTACTTTGGCAGGCCGATATGTTGGCCTTTGGCCCTCTTACCCAACTGACTGAAATATTACAGCAGATTGGCGGTATTGCACTGATGGCCCACGAAGCCCGCGAAGAACAGGACGGTACGGTATGCAGACCTTTGCCTGTAGCTACCGATCCGCGTTTTATCATGGAGACAGCACAGGCCAATGAGCCGGAGGCAGAGCCAACGCCGGAACCCGAAGCACAGCCGGAGCCGGAAAGTGAGGCCCAAGCCGAGAACCCTAATGGAGAATCTACCGGGGAGTCAGAGACAGAGACACCGGCAGAGAATAGCCCCGAATCCGAGACAGTGACGATTACCGAAAACGAGGTAGGCAACGTTGAGGATTTGGTAGATTTCACAGGTAACGATAACGAGAATACGGAGGAATAAAGTATGAGTAGCGCAAGTACAACCCGCACCATCAAATTTATATCGAAAGCGGGAACCTATACAGCCCTTATTATGTGTCCTGATGGCGACATATACCAAGAATGGGAGGGTACGCAGAGTGACGTAACTAACATATTCCCTAACTTTGAATCGGTTAAGCCGACATTGTATTTTGTCTGTACGTCAAGCCGCGTTGCAGAGGGTGTGGCAACACCTGACAGCATTAATTTCTATTTCAACGGTACGCTGATTACGTGGAACGGCGATACGTCAAGCGGTACGTTTGCCGGCATCTTTAAGAAGATAGCCCCAAGTGGTACAAACCTGTACTATGGTATTCAGATTGTAAAGAATCTCGTAGTAACGTCAGGCTTTGCGCCCGCTACTATTAAGATGGTTGCAACCATCAGTTACGGTACGCAGAGCGACCAAATACAGACGGAGTACAAAATACCCATTCAGCAGGCTACAGGTAGTAGCTACCGCGTTACCATTAAGGCCGGTGACAATAAGAACTTTGTCATTACCGAAAAGGGAGGCAGTTGTATTCTTACGGCCAAAGCCTATCAGTCAGGTGCAGAACTGACACGGGACTTAACCTACCAATGGGAAAAGATGGAGCAGAGCGGTTGGGCCGTTATCAATGGCGCAACAGCACAAAGCCTGACAGTACAGGAGGCCGATATTACGACCTATGGCGAATACCGCGTTACCGTATATCGAGGCGGTGCAGAAATCGGCAAGGACATTCAGGGCGTTATGGACGCGTCAGACCCCTTTGACATCGACCCGCACCCGAATCCGGAAGATGAAGCCATTACAGAGGACACAAGCGGAAACGGTACGGTAACGTACACCCCGGTAGTGGTTAAACGTGGTACGAACACGCAGGCGTTAAGTACGCTTTTCTACTTTGTGGTTAAGGATGCAGCCGGTGTTTACCTGAATAGTGCAGCAGACCGTACTACGCCTGTATCAAGCTACAGCGTGACGCGCGCCCATTGTCAGCAGGCAGGCGGTGACGTTTCAGTAACGATAACAGCACAGGATTAAGCGTATGGGAGGTAAGCCAAGTGTAACGCGGGTAGTTAAGTATATCCGCAAAGGTGAAAAGGGCGATAAGGGCGATAAGGGCGACAACGGTACAAGTTTTACCGTCAAAGGTGTTGCCCAAGCCCATTATAGCTCTTATTCGGCCATGACATCAGCAAGCGGCCTTACCGCCGGAAAAATCTATTTGTATGATGATGGCACAGAGGCCGGAGCATCTACGTACAACGGTAACAATTCATGGACGGCAATAACAAGCGCGAACGGCGACGGTTATTTGATTGGCGATACTAAGCACTTGTGGGTTAAGGATGGTACTAAGTGGAATGACTTAGGAGAGATACAAGGCCCCAAGGGTGACAGCGCGCCTTACGTTGAACTATCCCGCACGTCTGTACTATACAGCGCAAACAATGACGGCGACGCTACAAGCGAACAGGCTTTTGAAGTCACTTTGCACTTGAAAGTAGGCGGTCAGAACTGTACTATATCGTCTGTTAACAGTATAACCGTATCGTCGTTAGACGGTGTGACAGTTACGAAAGACAGTACAAGTAAGATAACGCTTACAGTGGCTAACAATGCGCAGCCGTCAGGTGTTATAGCCGTACAGGTTACAGGTACATTGAACGGCATTACATATACGGCGTTAGCCGGTATTACCATAGAGCCTAACCGCAAAGGAGATACCGGCGACGCAGCCGTAGAGTATTCAATATCATTGGCCGGTAGTACGTTTGCAAGAGACCCCGAAACGGAAACCATCTACGTTGACATTAAGGGTACAGTCTATAAGACAGTAGGCGGTAGTCAGCAGGCGTATAGCAGTCTTAGCCGTAATAATCTATCTATGTATTTCCTGAAAACGGATGGTACAACAGATAGTGTGCCAAATGTAAACAGCCTAAGTGGAGGTTATACCGTCAGCGGTAGTACGTTTGCCTCTAAGTTCTATAATAACACCGGCTATGCGGGTGAACAGGTATTCGTAGTAGAATTGAATGTAGGTGGCCATACGGCCAAAGCGAGTTTGCAGATTACAAAGTATGGCGATAAAGGCCCTACAGGTAGCGAGGGAGAATCAGCACCGTATGTTGAGTTATCCCGAAACACTATATTGTATTCCGCGAATAATGAGGGATATTCGACAGCCGACCAAAATTTTGAGGTAAATTGCTATCTGAAAGTAAAGGGCAACACCTGTAGCATATCAGGTACAGGTAGCATTTCTATAGCCTCTATTACCAATGTTTCTGTTACGAAAAACAGTACGTCGAAAATAACGGTTAATATCCCGCACAGCAAGATAATAGCCGGTGTTATTACCGTTCAAATGACAGGTACGTATGACAATAAGAGTTACACGGCTAAAGCGACTATTTCCGTAGAGCCTAACAGGGAGGGCGCAGTAGGCCCCGAAGGGCCGCAAGGCCCAACCGGGCCACAAGGCCCTACAGGTGGCACAGGCAGCACAGGCCCAAGAGGTTACAGAGGCCCCGGATTACGCGGCCCGCAGGATTGGGAACAAATGGATATTGATTACCAATTCTACCAGGGTGATGAAAATTCACAAGAACCGTACGAAGATTTTGTAGTTTATCACGGCAATTACTACAAGTGTATTAAGACACACGTAAAGACAGCTACAAATTATCCGGGCAGTACGTATGACAATAATAACCGTCTATGGCAGCTTAGTGATAAGGTGGCAATGGTGGCGGCTAATGTGCTGTTTGCAAGGCATGGTTACTTTGGCGGTGCTATTATCAGTGGTGATTGGCTTATAAGTGCTAACGGTATGGTAGATAATGTTTTTTGTAGTAGCGGCGAATCATTCCAAGGTGTTATAGCCTACTCTTTGTTTAATGAAAACAACCCATCAGGCGGCGACATATTGATTTATGGTAGCAGCGAAACAAAAACTGTATCGGTAAGCGAATCCGTTAAGAATATTGCTACAGTCAGGTTGGAATCAGGTAAACTGTATTTCCTGAAAGTGAAAGGCCGGGCAAGCAGTTCAAGTGGGCAATACTATGTAAGGCTACGTAATGTAGAGGACTCAAGTATAACACATACGCCGGTAATGATTAACGGCACGTCTGATGTTACACGACAGGGCTATTTCAATCCGACAAAGACAGGTGATTTCTATTTAGAGCTTTATAAACCTGTCGTACTATCGGGTACGGTTACGTCTGTAGAATTGACAGAAAAGGATTTTGCGCCTACCTTTGCCCTTGATTTGCTGACAGGTACAACTTATCAGCACGACGGTGTATTTACCGGCTTTATCCGTAAGGGTAAGACAGTAATAACCACGTCGAATATTAATAACTATAAGCGCGCTGATATAACAGCAGATACCGTATTGGACTTTGACAAGTGCGGTAGCTTTATAGAATTGTCAACAGGTACACAAAGCTATTTCGCAATACCGATACTAAGTAATTATTACGCGTCAAGGTACACAGAGGCACAAAAAGATAATATGCGCGCCTTTGTCGGTACAAAGCTAATGGTTTATAACAAGACAGGAGCAACTTTAAATATCCATCTTAACAGCTATTTTTCGACTACCGATAAATCGTCAACAGGTGGTGTTACAAGTAACAGTACCGCTATTGGTACAGGCGGCTTTATAATATTGGAATGTAAATTGAGAGGCGACCCCGTGAACGGAGACGAAAACGTTTATTGGGAAGAATTAGGCAGCGGAATAATAGTTTAAAATGTCAGCTTATGAAAACAGTATTTAACGACACTATCCCATTTCAGGGTTATATTGCAATGACCGTTTGGCCGTATATCTTTGTACGCAACAGCGCAGCGAAGCGGTACACGGTTATTGCAAGTAACCATGAACACATACACGGCGAACAGCAAAAGGAAATGCTGTTGGTTGGTATTGTGTTGGCCGCTATCGGCTTTGTGTTTATCGGATTATGGGCTTTGCTCTTTATCCCGGTGTTCTTTTGGCTTTACCGCCTTGAATACCTGTTTAGGTTATGCCAATACCGCAACACCAAAAAGGCATACCGTAATATCTCTACAGAACGTGAGGCATACGCCTACGAAAACGATTTGGACTATTTACGACGCAGAAAACATTTCGCGTGGTTAAAATTCATTTTCAGTAATAACATTAAAAATTAAGCATTATGGCAGTCAAACAGACAAAAAAGCTAAATGACAACAGCGTAACAGACGTTACCACAGTCAACAGCACAGACCGCATTTTGATGAAAGATGCAAACGGTAAGTTAATCCCCATTTCGCTTGCAAACCTACGCAATGCGCTGAATGAGGGTGTAAGCCCTAACGCCCAAATGGACGGTATTTTTATTATGTACCATCGTAAGAGCGACAACTACCCGCTAATGGTTAAGCCTCACAAGTGGACGAGCCTACAGAGTAGCGGCGAAATTGCAGACGGTGTTGTAGTCGTAGAGGGCGGTAAGATATTGGTTGTAGCACCTACAGAAACGGCCCTGACGTGGAGTAGTGCAGCCGTCAGCGGTGGCGGTACAACTACTACAGACCGTATTACGGCTATGAACGATTGGACCGGTAAAGCCAATACGACGGCACAGGTTACGCACGCAGAGTGCAACACATCGTCATACGCACCAGGTTACTGTAATCTCTACAGCCGTACAAACGCTAACGGTTACGGCCTGACAGCCGGTAAGTGGTGGCTACCATCATTAGGCGAAATGATGATGATCTACGCGAACATGACAAAGATTAACTACGCGCTTTCGCTGATTAACGGTGCAGATCAGTTGCAAGAAACTTGGTATTGGACTTCTACAGAGTACAGCGCGACGAACGCCTGGCTT
>Ga0247611_10001144_pt1 | contig 48633 bp, 66 predicted proteins | sample 177DNAGHGhighgp2_FD_192422 | JGI IMG/M metagenome (GOLD analysis project Ga0247611, IMG submission 192422) | Sheep rumen microbial communities from Palmerston North, Manawatu-Wanganui, New Zealand - 1770 DNA GHGhigh gp2 | ecosystem: Host-associated > Mammals > Digestive system > Stomach > Rumen... | reverse complement strand
TAAAGTATTAACTTCTGTCTTATTGTAAGTATCAGTTTTCTTATAATAGTTATCTAAGTCATCAATAGCCTTAACATAACCTTGTACTTCTTCTTTTGTATAAACTTGTGGTTTAGTATAGTAATTATCTAAATTGTTTACTGTTTTATCAATATAACCTGCATCATTATTAAGTTGTGAAACATTAGTTGGGATACTTGCTAAAACTTCTTGTTTAGTAGTATCTATATAAGCCTTAACTTGTAAAGATGATGGTATTTTACTATCAGAATTTTGTAAATGTTCATCAGCATATTTGGATAGGGTAGCACCACTAATACCAGAGGCACTCCCTACCGTATATGTTCCATCTAAAATCTTTTGAATATCCACATAGTTAGCGTTAATACCAGCCTTAATAATTGTTTCTAATTTGTTAAGGTCTGTATGCTGAACTATTTCTCCATCTTTCCACTCTGCTTTTAAATAATTATCACCAATTCTTTTATTATAATCCATATAAATCACCTACCCTTGTTTAACCTTTCCTAACTTACAAACTAAACCTAAACTATCTATTTTTAAGAACTCTTCACTACTACCATAAATCCTAAATACAAAGTTTTTACCTTTTTTAGGAATTACCATTTTAATAGTCTGATATGTGCTTTCATCTAATTTAGTTTTAGCAACAACCAAACTTCCTGCAATACTTAGATTTCCTTCAATGTCTAAGTTTTCCTCTACATTATAATCTAAAATTATTGTACCATTTTCATCTAAATAATACTTATATTTATGTGGGTCATTAACTAAGTGTCCATCAACATATAATTCAAAGAATAATTGACTTAATTCATCTCCACCAATTACCTTTATAAATGTATGCTTTAATTTTTTCATATGTTGTGGATAATTCATATTTATACCCTTAGTTATCAAATCAACATAAATAGATTTATCAAAATCAGTTGGTGTAGTATCAAACTCATATAATGAACTTCTATAAACAGGAATACCACTACTACTTCCGTAAATACTTAACTTCATATTTAGCAGTTTACCACTAACATAAGATGTTTCTGTACTATTATTAGATTTATCAATAAAATTACTTTCTCTCTTAACATTAGCAATTCCGCCATAATTGAAGAACGCAACAGCCACTTTTATATCGTCAATATAAATTGAAATATCATAACCATTAGCATTATCAAAACAATCAACAACATATTTATGATTAACAGTTGTATCAATATTTTTAACTTCAACCCTATAAGTTCTACCATTTACTCCTGTAGAATTAAATGCCATCATATTACCCATAAATCCAACATTGATTGAGTTAAACTTATTTGCAGAAGTTTCACTAGCATATGCCTTTGCCAAATCTATAACCCTAACAATTCTATCGTTAGGAGCATTTATTATACCTTCAAACTCTATTTTAAAACCGTTAGTAAATGGAATATCAGATGGAAGTTTTGGTATTGCAAGATAACCACTACTATCTTTAATCACTAAACCTTGATTTATTATCCAACTTACATTAGTTAATGTTAGATTTCTTCCATAAATAGAACTGTCGTATGCAATAGTTCCAGAACCCTCTAAAAAGTTATATCTTAGCACATCAACACTACCAGCGACTATTTTTATATTATGGATATTACAAGAACAATAAGTAGTTCTTGCCCTATCTACTCCAATAGAGTTTACAGTTCTATTAGCACTAACAATATAATTAGTTGGAATAGTTCCTGATTTAACAACTACACCATCTCTAAGAATATTACAGTTACCACTACTATCAACATCTATATTCCAAATATGTCTTGATAATAAGCCAATATTTTGGTCTGTATATAAACTAAAATCGCCATATTCACTTGTTAAGATAAATCCAAGTTCATCATTTTCAGTAGTCTTTAATGCTATTTTTCTATAACTAGGATTTCCATAACCATAGATATTTTTACTTTCACCACCACTTAAACTAGAATTGTTAGTTTCAACTATCTCATAATGCTCAACTGTTGGTGCATTATAAGATAAATTATTAACATAATAATCAGTATAGTATAAACCATCAGAGTTTCTAGTAAATGTACCGTGTAAGTGGATACTAATATTTAAAGTCTTAGCACCTTCATAATCTAAATAGATTATATTTTGATTTCCTTCAACAACTCTAGGATTTGTAGAAGAACCTGTACCACCTGTCCAACTACCAAAGTTATGTCTATAAGTTTCTCCATCTATAATAACCTCAATATATGGATTACCTGGATACCAACCACTTGTCAATCTAATAGCAGGTGTATATGTAATAACACATCCTGTATCAGTTGCTTGTGCTTTGAAAGCAGAGAAACCTGCTTGTAACCAATTAAATGTATTACCACGATTAGTTAAAACAGAATAATAATTATTATCATAATAAGTTGTAGGACCTTTGTTAATTCCAGACCTAGTATAAGTATATGTAACAGTACTGTTTAAAGACCATCTACTAACATAATTACTATTTACATCTCTATTTATATTGAAATTACCATAAGTAACTAAGTTTCTACCATTGGTTACATCAAAATTAACTGTAGTTTCTGGGATAAGTTCGCCCTCACTACCTGTAAGTTTAAACTTAAATGAACCTGTTTCGCTAATAACTTCGGTATCTTTATCAACATATATTTTATAAGACACAGTATCTACATTTGTTTGTGGATTTGGTGTTATTGAATACTCCATAATAGCATAGTAGCCATTAGTGTGATTTGTTTCAAAAGAACCATTGAAAGTTTGCTGATAAACGCTTTCACTTTCTTGTTGTAAATCTATTAAATAAGCACCATTTAATATATTTAATTTAGTATCAATTTGAATATTAAATCCGTTGTTTAAATTACCATTAAAATCGGTTAATGTTCCACAAGCATTAGTACCATTTAAAGTTATACCCTTACTTTCATTAACTACGGCATTACCAACTATCGTAGCATCATTACCGTTTCCTGAAAGGTCAATTACTCTATTATTACTAACACTATTTGTTAGATTATAATTAAATAATGTTTCACTTTCTGTAAACTCTTCTTTAATTTTAACTGTTGAAAATGTTTCAATAGCATTATCATTTAAGAATAAGAAAGTTGGCTTTTCTAAAAATCTATAAGTTGTATAAGCACCTAATTCATACTGATAAACTAAAACATCTAAATTATTTTCAGCAGCATAATCACCTTTGTCATTGTAATTATTATAGAATAACATATACTTATCTTTATATCTAAAAGCATATGCTCTTTCACTTATACCATTATATCTAATAGCAGGTTTCTCTCTATCTTCTGCATAAAGCGTATAATCACTTGTTAGCGTTTTAACCTTTATATCAAGTTCCCCTACATTTTCATATCCTTCTACAAATTGGTTTGACTTTAATGAATATAGACCACGAGGGGAAACAAAATATAAGGTGTTATCTATAGGAACGACAGTATTTCCTGCGTGACAACCAATACTTTCATTTACTATTTCTTTAGTTACATCATCAAGTGTCATTGAGTGTCCACCTGTGATTTTCCAAATTTGTTGTTTAGTAAATACTATATAACTTTTCTTAAAATAACATATTTTAGTTATCTTATCAGTTGCTTCTAATGGGAAAGTTATATAATTCATACTAGGAATATAAGTAAAATCATTAAGTTGGCTAAACCATATAGTGTCTTTACTATAAAATAATGCTCTATCATTCATAAAAACAATTCCACAATTACCAACATTTAAACCTGATGAAACTTGCTGACTATCTGCATCTAAATTACCAATTTTATAATAATCATATTGAGGAGAAATAGAACTATTTTCCATTTCTACTTTAAACTCAATTTCATCATCAGTACTTGGTGTAACATTTAATGTAATATCGTAAACTCTAAGACTAGCAGTTGAGTGTGTATCATCTGGTGAAACACTTACATCATTTGATGTATAAGTCACTCCACTCTTAATATTTTTAAGTTGAAATACAAAACTAGCCCAAGAAGTACTTTCATTTGTATAATAAACACCTATTTTAAATGATTGTCCTGTTGGAATAACTCCATATGTTGGTTTAAAGTTATTATCAAATATAGCCATACCTTGAATACTGTCACCACTATTAGAGCCATCATCTACATAATAAATAGGGTTAGTACCTGCTAACATATTATAACCAAAATGTACTACCTCATAAGCACTAGGTTTAAATGCAGTATTAGTAACACCTGTAGCAGAAAAACCAGCATAAGAGAAAGCATTAGCAAGACTTGTATCAGAATTTATAGTAGCACTTCTATTAAAACATACTAAACCTTTATTATTATTTGTAAAATATATTTTATCATAGAACTCAATATTTTCCATATTGAGTAAGTTTCTATCCCAATTAAATATAACAGGTAAATCAGTCTTATAACCAACTATAGTCATATTATCTTTAATAACATAAACAGTTGTTTCTATATCAGCACCAATTTCATAATCCACACCTGCAACTAAATCAGAATACTCATAAACAGTACCTACAATAGTTTCACCAACACCATAATCTACATTTTCAATTAACTGAATATAATCAGAGTTTTCTAGTTTTAAATAAACTTTATTAGCCTGATAAGTTGTATCTGCACTCACAAATACTGTTTTATATTCTTCATCTTTATTATAGACTAAATCAGATGTTTCAGTTAATTGAAAAACATAACTAGGTAAAGTACATTTATAATACCAAGCATTTGAACCAACTAATTGTTTATCTGTAATTGAAGTAGTTAAAATTAGTAAAATAAATGTGTTATTTTGAAAACCATATCGTTTTTGATATTCTCTATAACTATTTTTACCACTAAATCCTGCTAAGTTTCTAAAACAATTATTATCATTTTGTAATAATTTCATATAAACAACATTATCGTTATCTTCTTCTGGATTTGGATTTAATTCTGTTCTATTTTTAATAGTTGGTATTAGATTTTGTCCTAATTTATTAAAAATATCAGATAAAGCCATAAGTTCTCCAAAACCTTGTCTTTTATGTAAAGCACCAATTCTATCCATATCAAAATTGATGATACGTCTAAAATCAGCAGGAGAACTACTATCGTCAGTAAACTCCGTGTTAATACCACCAATAAAATTATCTATTAAATAGAATAACTTATTCTCTGGGTTTCCTCTAAACTTTTGGTAACCAATTCCATTTGATTTTGTATCTGCCACTACCAATCACCACCATTTAAGTCACTTCCAAAGAAACCAATGTTTATAGCATTAGAAGTATCAATCTCATAAACTCCACCAAAACCATCATCTTTAATAAGGTCTGGAGAGATACCACTATCTCCTGTTGTATCATCTGGGTCATAAGACGCTACAAGACTTCCAAGATTATCTTTAAAATTGGATAAGGCTCTATAAAACTCCTCTAAATACATTTCGGCTTCGGTAAGTGAACTATCGTTCATTTTTACACCATAAGACATATATGGACTAAGTAAGGCAAAAAACCAATCTTTTGGCATATATGTATATTTGGTATTACTTTCCGTTACTCTAGGAAATAAGGTTTTACACTCAGTATTGATAATAGCAATAGCCTTATTACCTAAACTCAAATAATTAACGGTTTCGTGGTTTTCATCAGTAAAGAACTCACTATTAGCAATTACATCATCTAAACTCATTTAACCCCACCCTTTCTCTACAATTAGATTATAACAAAAAAGAATAGTTTATACAACTATTCCTAACTTAATCTTTCTTCTATAATTTCTTTGTATGTATTACTTTCAGAAACCTTTTGTAGTATTTTATCTATTTGATTTGCTACAAACTCAGGGTATTCGTGAGGTTTACCATCACAGTAAACAGTAACAGGTATGCAGTTGTAAAAGAAAGTATAAACTTTGCCTAAAAATGGTGCATATAATTTTGATACAGTTTTCTTAACAACTCTATCATTTTTACATTTTTCTAACATAAACTTTTGTTTTTCTAAAGCATAAGTTCTTTCTGCATCTCTCATAGCCATTTCACTATTTGCTTCGATAGCAGTTTTTAATGCCATAGTAGCAGCAGCATTTGCTTGTTTTTCACTAAAAGTACCTTTAGTTTCTACTACAGGTTCAGCACTTTCTATTACAGTTTTAGTTTCTTCTACAGGTTTAGTTTCTGCCTTTTTAACAACAACAGTTTTATTTTCAGCCATACTCTAACCACCTTTCTATTTAATTATACCAACTAAACAAATATTTGTAAATAAAAAGACTACCCTATGGGTAGTCAACACTATAGAAAGAAAGATTTATGCTAACTATTCTTGACTAGCAGCCTTACCAATAGTGTCGTTAGTGTCATCATATAATGCCATATCATAAGCACTTGCACTATAAATAGCAGTAATTGCTAATGGGTCAATAATTTTAGCACCTGTCCATAATTTGTAACCAAAAGTTGCTTTTTGTCCTAATGGGTCAGATTTATCAGCAGCAAATCCTGTATCGTAGAACTTAACATTTTGTCCACCTAAACCTAATACCATATAAGGTTGATAACCTAGGACATAAGATGTATATACATTTACATTACTTTCATTTTTTGCAACAGGGCAAATTAGAGTATCTGTAAAGTACATACCATATACCATATATTTTGCTAATGTTCCTTGTTTAATAGGTCCATTATCATTACCTGGTACAAGTAATTTATTGATTAGTGTAGCATCATCTAGTAAATCTTGCATTACATTAGGGTGCATTACACCAACAAATCTACCACCATATCTTTGATGACCTTTTCTGTTAGCATTACTCATAGATAATGCAACAATTCTAAAGTCTTTGAAAGATACAACATCAGTAGCAGTAATATCATCTTCGTCAGTAGCATTTGTTCCTACGAAATACTTAGAAGCATCTGCGAAAGCGTCAATAATATTTCTTTCAATTAACTCAGCAGCGTGTCTTGCTAATTCAGGTTGATAAATATTTTTAATATTATCAAAGTGGATGTCAGCAGCAACATCTGTTTCGTCCATAATTACACCATATTGGTTAATAGTACCACTAACCTTGTGACCTTCTGGTTTTAATGCAGTTGGTGGAACACCTTCTGTTAATAGATGGTCAGCAACTTTTTCAAGTGGTAAATGATTGTATCTACGAACTGTAAATGTTTTAGTACCTTCATTTTTAGGAAGGTTCATTTCTACACCTAAAGTAGTAAATACGAAATTACTTCTTTCTAACTTAATCATTTCTAGTATTCTTTTTGAAAAGTATTCATTAACTGATAAACCATTTCTTTGAAGAATTGCTAGAGTTGTAGAAGCAGCAGCCATTATAACTCACCTTTCCTTTCTAATCTAAAAAGTTATCGGCTTTGTATTTAGCGAGGTCATCTTTTAATAAACTTTCGATAGTAATAGTCTTATCAACACCACCATCTTCGTTCTTGTCCTCAACTAAACCTTTCATATTATTTTGTTCGTTAATTTGGTTCTGCTTTGCTCTTGCCTGTATTTTATCTACAAGTAATCCATCAATTAGTAATTTAGGATTAGGAATATCTAAAATATTTTCGGCAGATAATCCAGACTTTTCTAATCTATCAAATATTTCGTCTTGTGTTACCCCATATAAACTAGCAGCATTATCTAGGGCACCTTTAAAACGTTCTATTTTTCTATCCATCAAATCTTGTTCTCTTTGCTTTTCTAAGGCTGCAATTCTCTCCTGTTGTTCTATAGATTTTCTATAGAGTTCAGGGTCATAACCTTTAGCCTCAGCCTCTTTTTGCATACGGGCATCTTTAACGGCTTTTTGAAAAGCACTAACATCCGTATAACCATAAGAAGCAGCAAGTTCTTTTAAGAAGTTGCTATCTGCTTCAAGAGCCTGTTTTTCTTTTTTAAGAGTACTATTTTGGGCTCTCAAATCTGAAAAAGCGTGATGGTCTTTAGAAGTATCTTTTTTATCATCAGCAACAGTATCAGCAGCACTTTCATCAACATTTGAAGAATTATCTTGTTGAGGTTCTTCATCCTCATTTGTAGTTCCTTCTTGAACTTCTGTAGTTTCAACTACAGGTTCTTCTACGCTATCATTAGTTTCATTGTTGTCGTCAACTAGAGTTTCATCTGGTTCATTTGCAACTGTACCAAACTCTGCATCTAATTTTGCATCAATATCACCAATGCTCCCAATTACATCATTCATAAACATCACTTTCTACACTAACTTATTTTTAATCGCTTAGGTACGATATTAGTTATGAATATCGAAATCCTATTGATTTCATCAATCACATTATAACAAAGTTAAGTCTAGTTGTAAAGACTAAACTTGTCCAGAAGCCACCATCTGTTCGGCTTGTTGAATAGCCTCTGGACTTGCGTTTATATTACCACCTTCATTAACTGATTGTAATTGCTGAGATGCTTGGGCTTGTTGAAGTTGGCTCTCAAACCCTTGTTCAATCATTTGCATTACTTCATCAGTAGCAGGTGTTTCTTTCATACCACCTATAATCTCTGTTAAAGATTGAGTAATTAACTCCTCTGATATTCCCATTTCATTTCCAACAGTAACAATTTTTTCTATAGTTTCAGCCTTAGTTGCAGCATCTTGACTTGTTAGATTGTTATATCTAGCAATAATCTCATCTTTATTCTCAATATCAGAGTTTTTAATAATATCGGCAACTGTAACTGTCTTAATAGGTGTATCGTATTGTCTTTCAAATTGGAATAAGTCTAAAAGATTTTGTTTTTGTTGGTCTTTACTATATTGAGATTTCTTATCTAATTCAACATAGAAAGTATATTCTAAATCTTTAAGTTCTTTCTTACTAGGCATCTTAATTCTATCAAACTCATACAATCCATCACCATTTTTACCACGACTATAGATAAGTTCACTATCTGGATATAATTTCACCATAAACTTAATAAGAACTCTAACAATATCTTCAACATATTCTTCTAGGTTATTGATAATATTAGTTTCAATTATTTTTGCTCTTTCTACGGCAACTTGTGCACCACCAGCAGTATTAGCAGCAGTACCAATATTACCTAAGAATTGGTTAGTATTTCCTGAGATTTCCTTAATCTTAGCCTCGAAATCTTGTTTAATTGATAAGATTTCTTCTTGGATTTTAGGTGGAATAACAGGTTTCATAGCATTATCTAAGTTACCGTTTACAGAATAAACAACACCTGGGGCACCATTTGCCTTAGCAACAACCTTAGGGTCAACACCTGAACCCTTACTTACCATCATACTAGGAGCAGCATACGCTATAGCAGTATTAGTAATAGCACTTTCTATAGAGCATATTGCCTTTTGAAGTGATAATAGTTGGTCCATAAGTGAGATACCATAGCAACTTTGGGCTGCTTTTTTCCATCTAAACTGTAAAATAGGTATTTCATCTATATCTAAATTGCTCTCTTTAACGATAATAGCATTTATAAGTTTAACTTTTTTAATCTTACCTTTTTCTTTTACATAGATATTCCATACTGTGAACACATCTTCTTGTTCAGTACTATAGTCATTATCATAGTAAATCTCACCTCTTTGACTAGGTGTGAAACTATCTGCTTGAATTGATAATGCTTGAAGTTTTGGATAAGTTTCTAATGCTTCCTTTTTACTTATACGACCTTGAACGATTATATATCTAGCCTTTTTAATATCTCTACCACTAGGGTCAATTAGTATGCTAGATGGTTCAATAATTTCAGCACATAAAGCACCTACTCTTTTACTATATCTTCCACCGTGTATCTTCTTATCATCTACATAAATATGACAATATGCTTCACGAACTACAGAACCAAGTTCAACACTTCTTCTTATAACATTGTCAATATTCATCCTTTCCCACTCACGCTTATATGCACTATCTAAGGCAGAAACAATTTCAATATCCTCTGGAGCAAGTGGTAATAAATCCCCTTCATAGTCACTAACTAATAGGGAAGCAACTCTATTCTCTATAGAAGCAGTTGCATATGGAGTATTCATATTAACTACCCAAGGTCTATCAGTTTTGTATTTTTTAAGTAAATGTTGATTTCCCTGAAAGAAAGCCATTAGTTCAGCATAAGCCTCAAATCTAGTACTATTGAAATGATATGCCTTGCTATACATCTCTTGGTATTCTTTAGATTTTAAAAGTTCTTCGCTTAAATCATAACTTGTTACTTCCTTTTCTTCATCTTTCATAATTATTCACCTTCCTTTTTATTTCCATTAGGCTTGATATATTCAATATCAGCCTCATTACAACCTTCAAGATATACACCTGTACCAAACTCACCATTTTCTAAATCAGCAACTCTTGTTTCTAATGATTGAACAAATAGTATAAGTTCTTGTATTTTCTTTTCTAGTTCTTTAATCTTTTCTTCCATTTTTTATCACCTCCGTAATTATATATTTAACATATTTCTTCAAATATGTAACTGAACAATCATATATCTTTCCGTAGGCTCTAAAACGAAAAGTATCTCTTTTACCTACATAAAGAGTATCCTCTTTACCATCAGCAATATATTTATCTATAATTTGTCCTATTTCTTCATAGCCTAAATTAGTACGATTATCTATTAACATATTTTCCTCCTATAAATCAAAGTTACCTAAACCATAGACACCACTATCTTCCTCAACTTCTTGTTCATTAAGCCTTAGTCTATCTAGTATGGTATCCTTACTCATATTGCCAGATGCGTGAGCACCTTCTACATCTCTTATATCGAACGGAAGTGCCATTACCATATAACGCATAGCATCCATAAGGTGATTATTCCTGTCCACAGGGTCATCTTTGGTAAGACCGTTCTTCTCAGTTTTCCACACATAGTTCTGGGCTTCTTGCTTTAGGTTTACACAACTTGTAAATATTTTTAATTTGCCTTGATACATAAAGTCACGAACTCTCTCAATACCATCCAATATTGCATTATTACCTTCTTCTAGCCAAATACCTGACACATTATAGAAATAATCTCTATAGGAAACACCATCTCTATCATTTCTATTCCTTACAGATGGGTCTGCTATGATTGGTTTATACATCCTAACACCTAATATTTTCTCTCTTATCATCCTTGCGTGATAAGTAATAGGTTTTTGTGACATATAATACTCATCATAAATATAACAAATCCCTTTCTTAGTATCAAGTGCTCCACAACATAAACAGGTTTCATCTGACCATCCTTTGTCGAAGCCAAATATCCTAAGCCAATTATCTGGTATAGGAAATGGGTCAATTAGACTAGAGGCGAAGTCTGGATAGACGGCACCTTCTTTTACTTCTAAGTAGCAATAAATGTACTTCCTAATCCATTTTTCACTCTTACCTACGCATAAGTCCGATATGAAACTCTCGTGCAAGTAGGTATTGTCTGGTGTTGCTGATAAGAAAGAGTGATATGCCTTTTCTGGCTTCTTAACCTTCAACTTGTCATAACTAGACACATCTACACTTTGACTAGCAAATATTCTATCTGAGCGAAGTAAGAACTCATCTCTTATCCAACCTTCTTCTGGGTTGCTTTCTACTATACCCATAAAGTTATGCTCTATCTCTTTACCCTCTCTATCCTTTACTATGGCTGCTCTATTACGCAAACGGGCAGTAAGTTGGGTAAAAATAGCATAGGACACACCACTTGCTTCAATTATCCAGAAGGCAGTAAGGTTTAATGACCTTAATTTCTCCTCATCATTGGAAGCATAGACGATTATCTCGTGTCCATTGGTTAGCGTGTACTTAGGTAAGGGTGTTTTGGTCTGTTTTGCTATGAACCAAGGTGGTAAGAACTTCTCTAACTCTGGTATGACAGCCTCTTTGACCTGTTGCAGTGACTGAGCCGTTATGAGGGTACGCCCATTGGCTACAGATAGGGTGTGCATTGTGATTTCTGCTGCATCCATAGTAGTCTTACCCGAACCAAACCCACCAATGTTCAACTTGAACTTGGCTTTGCTCTCGTGGAACTTAACTTGATGTGGTGCTGGTTTGTAGTCTATTAGTGTTGCTAAGCAGGTATCACATCTACCATAGAACACACTGTCGTGGACCTTGATGGTACCACCACATAAGGGGCACTTGTAAACCCTAAAGTTGTCCTCTGAGAACTCTATGAACTGTAACTCGTCAACCTTCATCTAAAAGTCCTTCTTCTCAGGAAGTCTAATGAGCACTATGTTGGAGTTGTTGACAGTTAGAGTATTGTCCATAGCCTTCTTGATGCCAAGTGCAGCCTTATCTCCCTCTGCCAAGCCTTGTTCTGCCGAGCGTGTCGTTTTCTCATCTGTGAAACTCTTTATGTACTTGCGTACTATAGGGTAAGACAGAAAGTCTTTCCACGCATCTATGCTGAAATAAGGTATCTTCTCGTGCATCTCTATGCTGGTTCTATATATGTTGTTCCCAAAGTCATCTAGGAACATAGCAGCCATAGACAGTAAGTTCATCCTGTAGTCAGGCTCATCTCTTAACCTCTCGTCAGCCTTTAAGTCTTTGATTAGTTTACTCTCATTTGGGTCATCTTTTTCTTCTATAAAAGTTTTTCTTTTTGTCATAAGTCCTCCTTGTTATATTATATCACATAAAAAAAGCAGGTCAAACCTGCTTTGGGGGCGTAGTCTGTGACTACACCTATATTCTAGCACAATAGAAAGCAAAAGGCAAGAGAACTTGCCCAAGGAAATACATTATGTCAGCGTATTGGTACTGACACAGTCAGTATAGCACAGTGGCGTTAGTCTGTCAAGTAAGTGTTCCACTTGTTAGGCACGTACACCACTTCTCCTGCGTATATTATGCTATCCCACTCATACCCGTTGGCGGACCCTGCGTCCTTGCACACTAAGGGGCAGATGGTACCATAAGGTATTGCCTTGTACTTTGGATAGGTGAAGCCTATGCCTCGTCTGCACCATACCCCACTCTTGGCATCTATGCGTACCTGAGTAGTTGGTGTTGGGGTTGGTGTGTAGTACAAGAGGTTAGGATACTCCTTTTGGGTGGAAGTAGCCACCACTTGTTCTGGATAGACATAGGTGTGACGCACAGGGTTTACCCTGCTGGAGTTCTGCCATACCACATAGTGGCAGTGATACCCACGGTGGATGCCACAGTAGCCAGAGTTGCCCATTAGGGCTATGACCTGTCCTTGCTTGACACGGTCACCCTTCTTTACCCTTATGGAGTTCTTCTGTAAGTGACACATCCTAGTAGTGTAGCCCTCTGCGTGTCTTATCTCCACATAGTTCCCACTATCTGTAGGCGTCATAGTATTGTTCCTACCGTCACGTGTGGCTATAACCTCTCCGTCTGCTGGAGAGTAGATTGGTTGGTTAGGTCCATAACCCTTTGCAGAGTTCCACCCTAAGTCTATAGCCTTATGACTTGCTTTGTATCCTTTGGTTATTCCCACATAGTTCGTTGGGTATCTAAGACGCATCTAATCACCTCCTTCTTTATCTCTAGGTATCTTACTTCCTAGAAAGAACCCTGATGTCGCTGATAACAGTATCTTTAGTGTTTCATCTACAGGTATTTGTCTTATTATACAATACGCAAATAGTAGATACACCATTACTGTTATGAAACTTTTTAAATCTGTCCACGCTTTTTTCATAGAGTAATCACTCTCCTTTTGTTCTCTTTTTTATATTATATAATTTTTTGAGAGAGAGTTAAAGTGTTTTTGCTAATATATCATACGCCTACGCCTACGATAGTAGAGCCAACCAGTTAAGTCCCCACTCCCCTTTCCTTATTATATACGCGTAAAAAACACGAACAAACGTTTGCACGAACGTTTATTCAATTTAAAATTAAAACTCAATTTAAAATTAAAACTTGATTTAATCATTTAACTTTTAAAACTTGATTTAATTGATTTAATTGATTTACTTATTTTTTGTTCAGTAAGGGAAAATGACAAAATCATTTTTTCTAAAAAATGAGAAAATTCATATTAACTATATGAATTTTAAAATATCGAACAAATGTTTTTCATATATCAATATATGAATATCATATAAATAATATGATTTTTTTAATTTTCTTCTATAATAGATTTTTAAAATCCTTGAGTATAACATATATGAAGTAAAAACATAAAAGCAAGAAAATGAAGTAAAATAAGGAAAAATCAATTCTTTCTATGTACTGAATAAAAACACTTGACTATCATTAGCAAGTATGATATTATACTTGCAAACAACGGCGATAGTCTAGTTCATCAATCCGCTTTGGATTGTACTAGATAGCATCAAGAAAAAACACACATACGGAGGAGGTATGATAAGCAACTGAGTGGTTGCTTTAGTGCTAATTTTATTTCATTAGAGTACTGAGGCGATAAAAAGCCGACACGGGAAAGACTGAACCAAAATAATCATATTAGTTTATGATGATAAGTGATTATAATATGGTGCTATCACTGAATTATGATTGAACTTTTTTTAGTAGGTTGACGTTAACCTCTATTAAGTAATGGTGTAGTCTATGATAAGTCAAGACTAGATATGCTAGGCTTAACTTTAGACTATGTATTACGTTTTAGAATTGACACAATAAAATACAAATTTTGGTACGTTTGCTTGAGTTTATATCTTGTGCATAAAAACGGAGGTAAAAACTTTGAATAGCACGGGAAGCACAGCATCATTGGACAGGAGTAGATGCTAGGGAAAGTGTAGAGCAAAAATAGATATTAAATAGGAAATGGAGGTGTAGAATAAAAAATATATAAGAATAAATAATCTATCTTTCTTATAAGATAGAATTAAAAAGCAAGTAAACAAAAATATACATTTTTTATAATATAAGGAGGTTGATAAAATATGATATATTTTAGTAAAAATAAAAAGTTAAATAAGGTATTAAATACAATATATGATGAAATTAAAGATAGTTTATCATTAGAAGACATTAAAAGATACAAAGAAGATTTTAGATATGAAATTGATTATAATATTTATAGTTATGGTAATATTAGAATATACTATGATGATATTAGAGATTTATATAGAGATTATAAATCCCTTAAAGATGCTAGTGATTATAAATTAGAAAATATCTATAAAAGACAAGTAGGATATATCACTAGATATATCTACAAAAATGAAATTATAAAATAATATATGGAGGTTGATAAAATATGGAAATAGGTAAAATAATAGATTTACAATCTATGATAAATAACATTTATTCTAAAATTGATTATATTAAAGATTTAACTAATAATAAAATAGAGTTTACTTTGGAGTATGGTAGTTTAGGTTATGCAACGTTAAGACAATATAATGATGGTGTTTTAGTAGGTGCGTATTATGATAGTTTAGATTGTATCAATCAAAAACTACACGGATTTAAAAGTGCGTTTTTAGAATTAAAACTTAATAAAGATTTAATTGATGCAATTTTAAAATAATATAAGGAGGTTGATAAAATATGATAAAAGAATTATATATAATCTTTGATACTTTAGATTATGATAGAAACTATCAAAACTATGAAATATATATAAATTTTGATGATGCTTTAAAAGAATTAGAAGATAAACATTGTTATATAATAACTTATGTTTATGATAGTAAACTAAAAAGATATGTTTACAAAAATAAGGTTATAAAATGATTGCTTTAATAATATCAATAATAATGTTTATAATACCAATAATATTAGTAATACTATCATTTATAGAATTGACTAAATAACTTGCTTTTTAATTGTATCTTATAAGATATTGAGATACAAAAGTTATTCAAAAAAGGAAAGGGAAGTGATAAAAAATGAATAACGAAGAAACACACACACTTGTATGCAGTGATTGTAATTGTGAAATACAAAACAATGAAGCATATGAAATTGAAGATGAAAGGGGTGAAACTAGAACTTTATGTGAAAGTTGCTATAACCATTATAACACTTGTGCTAGTTGTGGTTGTCAAGTTTATGAAAATGATTGCATCTATAGTAATGACGGCGATTGTTATTGTGAAAATTGTTATCATAACACTTTTACGACTTGTGAAAATTGTGGTTATGAAATAGCATACGACTATGCTAATTATTACAATAATTGCTATTATTGTGATGATTGCTATAATGATTTAGATACGTATGATGATTATATTATTAAATCATATCATAATAGAGATATACCGATAACTTTTAAATACCTTGATAATGAATTGGTAAATGGCTTAACAAAAGATGATTTAATCTATTATGGCTTTGAACTAGAGATTGAGAACAAAGAGTGTAAAGACAATAATGAAATGGCTAATGAAATTAGAAACAAGTATAGATATTTAGAATTAGTCTTTGAGTATGACGGTTCACTTAATAACGGCTTTGAAATAATTAGTCAACCTATGACAATGGCTTATATTAAAGAGCATAAAAACGATATTAAAGAGATACTAGATTTATTAAAAGAAAATGGCTTTGCATCACATGATACAAACACTTGCGGATTACATATACATTTTAGTAGAGTGGCTTTTAAAGATAATGAAGATAAAAATATTCAAAAATTAGAATTATTCTTTGAAACATTTAAAAATGAAATTAAGACTTTTTCTAGACGTACTAGATTTAATTATTGTGCTTTTTTAAGTGATATGAATATTACCGATTTAAAGAATAATGATAAATATTTCAAAAGTGGAACAATTTTAAAAGATTACTATTATGATTATAGAGGACATAGTATAGCAATAAATACGCAAAACGCAAATACTTTAGAATTAAGAATATTTAAAGGAACTCTTAAATATGAAACATTTATGGCAACACTAGAATTTGCTAATAACTTGGTATTATCAATCAAGAATAAGCCTACTAGAAAAATTAGTTTTACTAATGTAATAAATTATCAAGAAACTGAATATCTAAAACGATATTGTGAGGAAAAAAATATCTATAATAGTACATACTTAAATGATGAAACTAAAAATGTATTTAAGGAATTAGATAATAAAAGACTTGCCGTAAATGAGAAGAACAAAACTTGTAAAAATGTAATAATAGACTTAACTAAACAATTAACTAAAATAGTATTAGAGTTAAACAATAAATTAAGTGATATTGATACACTAGACTTTACTAATAATGATATTAGAGCAACTTATGAAACATTATACAACTTAAATTGTTATATAAATAGTACTATAAATACTATAAATAGTAGTAGTTATTTTAGAGATTTAGATACAAGTAGAGATATTAAAGATTGTTATAGAAACTACTTATCATTAGAAACTAATAATACAAACGCAACTAGAAAAATTGATGACTTATTAAGTGATTTACGATATATAGAGTGTGATAGTGATACAAAAGAAAAACTAAAAGATATTAGAAACCAATTAACTAATATTATGAATAATTTAAATAATGGAATTGAGGTGGAACAATAATATGTGCATAATAGTAGCAAAAGAAAAAGGCAAAAAATTGCCTAATAAATCTATATTAGAAACTTGCTTTATCAAAAATAATGACGGAGCGGGGCTAATGTATGTTAAGAATAATCAAGTAATTATAGATAAAGGCTATATGACTTTTGATAGTCTATATAAAAGAATTGAGGAACTTAAAAAAGAGTTTAATAGTGATTTAACCGATAAATCATTAGTTATACATTTTAGAATAGGGACACACGGGGAAAACGATAAATATACAACGCACCCATTCCCTATTACTAACAATAGAGATGAGTTAAGAAAAACTAAAACAACTTGTAGCGTTGGTATGGCTCATAATGGAATTATAAGTGAATACAACTATGATAAAGTGTTAAGTGATACTCAATCATTTATAAAAGATTGTGTGAGTGTATATAAATCATACAATAAACAATTCTATAAAGATAAAAGAATTATGAGTATTTTAGAAAAATCTATAAATGGTAGTAGATTGTGCTTTTTAGATAATAAAGAAAATATTTACTATATAGGAAACTTTATAGAAGATGAGGGAATTAAGTATAGTAATTCAACTTATAAACAAGTACAATATAACAACTATTATAGTGGCTATTACAATGGTAATAGTGGAAAGTATTATGATGATAGTGATTACTTTTATGATGAATATTATAAAAGAAAATATGCTAGTCAATTCAATAAAACTGAAAATAAAACTGAACTAGATATTGATACAACTGAATTAGAAGATTTAGGACTTATGGACTTTATAGAAAAACACCCTAATTATGAAACATTAGAGGTTGGAGATTATTATTTACTAGACGGCTATTTATGTGAGGTACTAGAAGATGACTATTTAATGATAGATGATAAAAACAACTTATGGGAATATTTAGGAAATTGCGTATCATTGATAGGAACTAATGTAAATATATATGATAAGAACTTTAATCAAAAGGAGGTAGCATAAATGAATAGAGATGAAATGTTATATGATTTATTTATGAGATTGATTGGTTGTCTATCAAATGATGAGATATTAAAACTTGCAAAAAGTTTAAAGGAATATGTAGAAAATGATGAGGAGGTGGTATAAATGTTAGCAAATGAAATGAGCAAATTATCAAGTCAATCAAGAGATAATAATATAGAGTTTGAAAAACAATGGAACGAGATGCAAGATAGAATAAGAGAAAGTGCAAGAGAGGGTAAAAATTGTTGTCCTATGGTATATGGTAAATATGATGAACAACTAATTGAAAAACTAAAAGAAAATGGTTTTAGGGTAGCACCTAAAATGGAAATATTTACATATATACCTTATGGGGCAACTAATTGTATGACTAAATATGTGGTATGGTAGAAAGTGAGGAGATAGGAAATGAAACCATTAACAATTAAAGACTTATTCAATGAGTGTAAAAAACAAATAGCACTAGGAAATGAAAATAAAGTTATAATGATAAGTACTGATGATGAGGGAAATGGCTATCATTATTTATGGTATAGTTTTACAAGTGCAACTGAACTATTAGAAGATGAAGATAGTTATTTTGATATGTCTTATTTAATAGATGAGAGAATTGCTAAAAAAGAAGATACAATAATTCTAGGTTAAGCAATTCTTTTTATATACTGAATTAAAATACTTGACTATCATACTTAACTATGATAGTATATTAAGAAAAAGGAGGAAATATGGAAAACAATATAAGAACTTATGAACCTAATGAAAAGGTAAAAAGAATATTAAATCAAATAGAGGGGATTAAATCACGATACAATGTAGAACTTGCTTTTGATAATACAATACCTAATAAGTATAAAATACTTTATAATGGTGGAACTATTAAAGGTATGATAGGACAATTTACAACGTATAATGATGTGATTTGTTCTCTAACTATGGTAGCAACAATATTAGAAGATAAGGAGGTATTAAATGGAAAATAAGTTATTATGGGAATTGGAACACGATTTTAAAACTGAAATGTATAAAAGACTAAATGAAATTATAAATGGTTGTACTATAAAAGAATTATTAGATATGGGATTTAATAACAATCATTTGATTGGTGGTTATTGTCTAGGTTATAAAAGTGATGACGGGAACTACTATGAGAGTGAATATAAATATACTAATAAGTTTTTTAATACAAAAGTTAAGTTTGACCATTGGGATTTTGATAGTGATAATTATACTATAATTTATGTTAAATTAGTAAATGAAAACGATATAAAAGAATTGGAGGAAGATTTTTAATGTATAAAGTAAAAATAAATGATACTTACAAGACTATGACGGAGGGGCAATTAAGGAGTTTTTATATAAAATTATGCAACGATAAGATGCAAGAGTTTATAGATAAAGCAAATGATTGGAGCAAATGGTATTTTAGATATGATGATTATTACAAAACTGATACTAATACAATCATAAGAATATTAGAAGAAGAAAATTATAAAGTAAAGGTGGTGGAATAATGACAAATACATTTATGCTTTTAGGTAGATTAAGTGAAATACTAAAAGATAAAAAAGTAATTAAAATAAGTGTAAATAGAGCATACAAAAATGAAAATGGGGAATATGAAACTGATATTATACCTATAACATTAAAAGGAACTCTATTAAACAATTTAGTAGATTATTGTAAAGTTGGAGATTTTATAGCAATTAAAGGTTCTATAGAATATAACTTTGGAATAGAACTAATTGCCGAAAAATTAACATTTTTATCTAGTGGAAAGGAAGAAGAATAATGAATAAGTTTGAGTTTCATTTATTAACGGCTTTTTATAACTATTTTAAAGAAGAAATACCAAAAAGAGATAATATATTTGCTATGCACATAAAGAGTACATTAACCACATTATTAGATTTATGTGAAAACGTACTAGAAAAATATGAAGATTAGGGAGGTTGATAAAATGAAAGATGAATTATTAAAAAGAGCAATAATAGAAGAATTAGAAAAACTTGTAATGAAAAGATTTAAAAATAAAAATGAATTACATAATTATATAAAAACTAGATTTGTAGATTTTATTGTAGAAGGTATATATGAAAGTGATATAGACGATATAGATACTGATTATAGATTTGTATCTAGTTTACAAAATATGGACTTAGATATATTATGTGATATTGATATTTATTATCTTAAAACAAGAGCAAATGAGATTTATATAACTGAAGTTGGTTATGACTTTGAATAAATAGAAAAGGAAGATTTTTATGTATGTAGTTTATGAAAAAATATACAACGAAAAACTAGGGAAACTACAAGAAGATGAAATAAATATTATAGATAGTGATAATATTAGTGAACTAATAGAAAAAATTAAAGAGAAACAAAAAGTAAGTATAGCAAGAAGAACTATCTTTAATGCTATTAAAACTAAACAACCTATCTTTAATAAATATTATATTTATAAAATAAAAGATGAGGAGGTGGAATAAATGAAAGTTTATATAATAAAGTATGAAGAACTATTTAGTGATAATAGTTTTTCAAATGGTATATCTTATGTTTTTGATAGTTTAGAGAAAGCAAAAGATATGTTAAATAAAATAAAAGAAAATGAAATTGATTATTATGTAGATAATGGTTGGAATAAAGAAGATATTCATATAAAAGAAAAAGAAAATGAACTATTTTTTGATTTCTTTGATGAATACACTAAATACGAAATAGTAGAAATGGAGGTAGAATAATGGAAAACTTAACATTAGAAGAATTAACAAATCAAATACTAGCATATATAAGAGAAAATTATAGTTATAATGTTTGTGATGTGTTTGAAGATGAATTACAATTTACATTAGAAGATGGTAAACACGTAAACATCTATATTAGTTTAGAAATAGAAGAAGAAAACGAGGTGAAATAAATGAATAAAGTTTATACTGAATATGATAATGAATGTATGCTATATTTAGCACTACAAATAATAAAATATTTAAACTTAAATGATAAATGGTTATTTATAGATACTTATTGTAATAAAATTAAAGAGATTTATGAAGATTATAAAAACTATGACAATCCAAATATACCTTTACTAGATAGTATAAATAATTATATTACTAATAATGAAAATAAAATATTAGATAAAATAGAAAAAGCGTTTGAAGGTGTATTTTAATGGAACTTAAAAATGTAAAATTAAGAGATTATCAAGAGAAAATACTAGATGATTTAAAATATGTATCAAGTATTGGACTATTTATGAAAGTTGGTAGTGGTAAAACATTAACAGGACTAGCAAGAGTTATGCAAAATAATACCCCTAATTTATTGGTAATATGTCCACAAAAGATTATTAGTCAATGGTGGGAGGTAATTGAAAAGCATACTGATTTTAAACCTATAAAATATAAGTTAAATTGGAGTGCTAAAAAGAAAAATGATGTCATAGAAAAATACTTATTACACGATTATACCCCTCATCAATGCGTTGTAGTAAACTTTGATATTATAGATAAGATAAAATGTCTAGATTGGGCGATTGATGATACTTGGACTATTATAGTTGATGAAAGTCATAAAATTAAAAATGTAGGAACTACTAGAAAACCCGTTAAAACAACGGCAAGATGTTTAGAGTTAGGAAAATTAACATCATATAAAATTATTATGACGGCAACGCCAACTGAAAAAGAAAAAGGTGGTTATATTGACCTTTATAGTCAATTAAACTTTTTAGGTTATTATGACCATACTATAACTTATTTTAAAAATCAATTTTGTATAATAGACCAATTACAAGTACCCGGGATACCATTTCCCGTAAGAAAAATAGTAGGATACAATACTCTAGCAATAGAAAAGTATTTAATGCCTATACTTAATGCAACTTGTAGATATTATGCACCTAAATATGGAGATTATGAACCACAAACGATAGATATTAAAATACCTAGAGCAAAAAACTACCCTAAATTAGTAAGGGAAAGAGTTTATAAAGATATAACTTTTGATAATGTTAGTGCTATGAGAGTAGGTAAAAAGAGTTTAATAGGTGGTAAAATAACGGGAACTGATGAATATGGTAAAAGATTTAGTTATATTGACAATACTGAAAAAGCCGATTGGTTAAGTGAGTTTTTATCTAATACTGATGAAAGAGTATGCGTACTCTATTGTTATAATGTAGAAAAAGAAATGATTGAAAGTGTGTGTGAAAATCTCAATAAAACTTATATAAATATAAACGGAGAAGTATTAGATAAACCTAAAGAAATTGAAAAAGAGTTTGATGTATTGATAGGACAATATAGTGCTTTTAGTGAAAGTTTAGACGGATTACAATTTAAATGCCATATTATGATTTTTTACGGTATGCCCGACAGTAGTTTACAGTACAAACAATCATTAGGTAGAATTGATAGAATAGGACAAGAAAAAGTGCCTACATATTATAATTTAATAATGGAAGATACTATTGATGAAAAAATATATGAAATGCTAAAGAATAAAGTAGAGTTTAGCGAAAAAGATTTAAATAGTATAACAATTTAGAAAGCAAAGGTAAGAAATAATGAATAAAGAACAATCAATAAGAGATTTAATTTTTAATCCAATGCTTTATGTTGAATATCCTTATCATTGGGAAGAACGAAATGAAGATGGAACAACTAAAATTATATTTTCTAAAAAACCTAGATATACATTTTTAGAACAACTTGAAATAATCAATAAAATTAAAAATATTAAAGTAGGAGGAAAGTAATGGAAATATTTGAAGAAAAAATGAAACATAGAGATGATGAGTTTTTATATAATAAATGTATTAAACAATATCATCAACTTATGTTAAGTCAACATAAAAATAAAGAATATAAATCAGTATTAAATAAAGGATTAGATTATATTGAAAATGAGATATTAAATAAAAAAATAGAAGAAGTCGAATGGGATTTTGACGATTGCTATCTTAGTGATATGCCAGCTGAAAGAATAAAACCATTAGTAGATATTTTAAAGGAAGGAGAAAAATAATGGAAAGAGAAAAAATGCTAGAAAGTAAAAGAAGATATTTTAAAAAATATTATCAAGAACATAAAGACTATTATAAACAAAAAAGTGAAGAACAAAGAAAGAAAATGAATTGTAGTAGTGTATATAAATATAAATTAAATAAAGGACTAGACTATATTGAAAATGAAATATTTTGTGGAAAAGAAGATATGGCTTGGCATAGAAGAAATGGTGGTTGTATAAGTGGTAGTGATTTACCTTGTGAAGTGATACTAGATTTATATGATATTTTAAAAGGGGGAAGGAAATAAATGGAATTAAATGTGGGAGATTATGTAAGAACTAAAGATGGTCATATAGATAAAATTGTTAAAATTAGTGATGAAATGAAAAGTGGTAGAACAATAAAAGTTCAAATTGGAGAAATAGATAATATTGGTGGCTATAAAGATTTTGTTGATTGGTTTAGTCCAAGCCATTTTATCAAATCAAAACCAAAAATTACTGATTTAGTTGAAGTTGGTGATTATGTTAATGGTAGTAAGGTTATAAAAATAGAAGAATATAATGATGAAAAATATATTTATGTTGAAGAAATGGAGTTTTGTAATGCTTGTAATGAATATGAAAATGTTTATTATAAAGAAGATACTATTAAATCAATAGTAACAAAAGAACAATTTGAAACAATGCAATATGTGGTAGGTGAAAAATGAAATTAGATATTGGAGATGTTATTCAATTTAATGAAAATCATAAATGGCGTGGTAGTTTAGGAATTATTGAAGAAATTAAGATATGTAGAATACCTACTGAAACTGATGATATAATTAAAACTGATACTAGATATATGGTAGGTGTGCCTATGCCAATGGAAGGAACTGCTTATATTTATGTTATGGAAAGTGAAAACGCTATTGAATATGTTGGAACTGCCATTTTAGTGCCTAGAAAGGAAGAAAATGATGAGGACTAATTTAGATGGCTTAACGGAAGAAGAAAAAAGAGCAAGAAAATTAAAACAAAAAGCCGAAGCACAAAAAAGATATTATGAGAAGCATAAAGATTACTATAATACTAAGGCAAGTATTGAAGCAAAAAGAATAAGAAGAAATTATAGAAACGCCTTAAAATATATAGAGCAACAAAAATCAATATTAGGTGTCGATTTTTGGGGAAGTGGTTTTGACGATTTAGAAGAAATTTTAAAAAAGTAGAAAAAAGTTTTCATAAAAAGTGCATAGATTGAAAAAGTCGTGTTATGATTAAAGTACACAAAGGAGGGATTACGTGGTTAAATATGTTATTAGACCATCTAAAAGACAAGAACTTTTAGATATTATCGACACTAAATATGTCGGTGATAAAAGGTCAAGAGGTCGTGGACTTGTTATTTACAATAAACCTATGACTTATACTAGATGGGCTAATTGGTTTGATTTAAACATTTTAGATGATGCCCTTATGGAAGAAGGGTGTGAGGAAATTATTGTAGATAACGAAAAAGTGTTTAATGAAGAAGTGTCTAAAGAGGACACTGAAAAATCTATGGAATTAGATTTAGAAGATTTAGGAATATAGAAAGGAAATAGTATGAAAGAAGAACAAGTAAAAGATATGAAAGAGTTATGGTTAGAAACATTTAAGGCTAACTATGATGGAAAAACACAAGAGGCTAAAGAGGTTGCCGATTTCATAAAGAATACTTATAATGGAGCAAGTTATATTCCGTGGGCAACTATGGAAAGACTTACTTATATGCAAGACCCTAGTGCTGAGTTTGGTACTATAAAAAATGAAAAAGGTGGACTTGTATGGACGGATAGTTTTGAGAATTACAATAAAGTAGTTGGAAAAGATGGTACAACAAATGAAAGTCAAGCGTTAGTTGTTAGTCATTTTGTTAAAGTTTATTGTCAATTTATGGGTAAAATATTCGTAGAAGAATACCCTATTCAAGACCAAGATTATAGTGCTTTAAAAATCTATAATCAAAATGCCGTAAATAAAGCAATTAAAAGGGCTATGGCTAAAGTTGCAAGTAGAGCAACAGGAATAGGACTTAGACTTTATGAGGCAAAAGATTTACAGTTTGATGATACTGTAGAAGAAGAAAAGAAACCTGAGATTAAGAAAACTACTAAGAAAGAAACTAAAAAAGTAGAACTTACTGAGGAAGAAAAAGTACAAAATATTGTAGATAATGGAACAACTGAGGCTTTCTTAAATGGAGAAAGAACTTTAGAACCACAAGAAGTTAAAGTTGATGAAAAAACTGAGGTTGTAGAGGTTGTTGAGTTCCCTGCCGAAGTTGTAGAATTAAAAGATATAATTAAAAATGCTGATAAAGATAAAATAGTAAATGTTTTACAAAAGTTAAATGTTGCTATTTTAAAACAACACGGATTTACAATAAGTCCTGATGAGAGTGATGTTGAATTATGTGAAAAACTAAACTCATTTAAGGACGTATCAATGTTTACTAAAGCCATAAAAACAATGTTAGATAATTAAGAAAGGAAAGTGATTGAGTATGGCAAAATTAGATAAAGAAAGTGTAGAAAAATTAAGAGAGGTTGTTGCATCAGACGAATTTGAAAATAGTTGTTGTATGATTGTTTTATCAAATAGGATTTGTGCAACTGTTGGAACTAAAAAAGACCTTATGGTTAGTATGTCTGCTTGTTTACAACAACTTGTATATAATGACCAATTTACTAAAGAAGATGTCGAATGGATTTTCAATAGTGTTGAGTTTGATAAAAAGCAAGTAGAAAAAGATATAAAAAATAGTCTAAAAGAAATGTTAGATAGTTTTATGGAAGGCTTAAAGGACTTAAAAGATGAAATTGAAAAAGACAAAGAAGAAAAATAGAACTATTAAGTTTCATCAAATAGGAAATGAAGTTTATTCAGTTGTTAAAATTGATGATGACTTATTTCTTAGAACTGATACTTACTATGTAGAAAAACATAGATTTCATAAAACTAAGATAAATCAAGGTTCAACGCTTTTAGAGATAAATGCACCACTTATGTATTTATTTAATAAAGTACTATCTTTAAATGTTGTTAAAGAAGATAAAGAGTTTCCTGATATGACAACTTATGAAACAATCAATAATAAGGAATTAAGAAAAGAACTTAAAGGTATGTATTATGATGTCCTTATAGGTCAAATAGATGAATTAAATAAAGAGTTTAATGAGTGGAAAGAAAACTTTATATTTGAAAATAGTGCAATATTACCTAAAGAACAAATTGATAAAATCATTAAATCAAATGAAAATGCGTTAGAAGAAAATATAAATAATTTTAAATATCAACATAAAATCTCAGACCCTAAGTTTGATTTACCTAGAATAACTGAAAGTAAAGACTTATATACACTAGAACAACTAAATAGATTTGATTATTTAACAACAATTAAGAATAGTGAAAGTTTTAGAGTTAGTTATTTCTATGATTTAGACCAATTTAGTACTATAAATATCTATAAAGTTAAAACTATTAGAGGAACTATTAAGAGTGTTGAAACATTTATTTATAATAGAGAAATTATTGCTAAGTTCTGTGATTGTGTAGAAAAATATAATTTATAAAGGAGGCGTAGTATGAATAACTATTCGTTTATACTAAAAGGTAAAGGAAATAAATCAAAAACTAAAGTAAAAGGTGTTGGAGATGCCGATACTTGTGGACTATTATTATCACATTTAACTGTTTCTATAGTTGAATTAGTACTTAAAAAGTATCCAACAATGCCTAAGAAATTATTTTTAGATACTATCTCTAAGATATATGATGAAACATTAAAAAAGAAGGAAAAAGGTGAATAATATGGTAGATACAAGTTTAAATAGAAAGTTTGTAGCAAATAATAAAGGAGCAATTAACTATGACCCTGTTCCTGATGGGGAATATGTTTTAAGAGTTAAGGAAATTGACCCTTGGAAAGAAAGTAAAAAGACAATTCAAGTTATTCAAAGAGATGAAAATGGTAATGCTCTAAAAGATGAAAAAGGTAAGAATATAACTGAAACAGTTAAGGATTGTGTATTTTATAATTGTAATGTTAAGTTTGAAATTGTTAGTGGACAATATGATGGTAAATTAGTTTTTCATAATCTAACTACTCATCCAAATATGAATTGGTCTATTGATAATTTCCTATATGCTATAGGAATACCTGAATTAGCAGCAAGTGAAATACAAGATAAGGCTAAAGGTGCTATGTGTTATGGTAGTGTATTTACTGATACATATACTAAAGTAGTACCAAATAAAGACACAGGAATTGACGAAGAAGTTGAAAGAAAAGTAAATAAAGTTAAAAATCTAAGACCTTTAAATAACCCACAAACGGAAAAGGAAAATGACTATTCTAATCTAGGCATCTAGTGGAATATTTTAAAAAGTATTTTAATGATGTAGATGATTGGAATAGTGAAGAAGTCAAAGTACTTTGTCCTTTTCATAATGATACAAAACCATCTGCATCTATAAATACATCAAAGTCCTTATTCCATTGTTGGGTCTGCAATTTAGGATATAATGAGGAACAATTTATTGCTAGAGTTAATAATATATCAAAGGTAGAGGCAATAAGATTATTAGATAAATATGGAAATGATGATAAATGGGATACCAATAAAGGTATGCTTTGGTCTGACAAAGACTTTCTAGCAAAAGTTAAAAGTCTAGGATTTAGTGAAGATACTATTGAAAGTATGAACTTAGGTTTAGTAAAAAGTAATAATTCAGTAGTTAAGAAATATCTAGGAATACCTGTTTATTATAATAATATGTTAGTTGATATTAGAAGATATAATATTATGAAATATCCTGATGAGGCAAAAATGATGTCAAATGATGGTGCTTTAGCAGGGTGGTTGATACCTTATGATAAGTTTTTAAATAGTAATGAACCTTGTTATTTATTTGAAGGTGAAAAAGATATGTTGATGGCTAGAGAAGTAGGTCTAAATGCTTATACCCTAACAGGTGGAGCAAATGCTAAACCTAATGATTATGTTATCAACGCGTTTAAAGATAAAGATATAATATTGTGCTATGATAATGATGAACCTGGGAGAACAGGTATGAAAGCACTATATCGTTATCTAAAAGAAAAAGTAAAAAGTATAAAGTATATTGATATAAGTGAAGTTGTAAAAGAAAATAAAGAAGATTTTTATGATTATATACAAAAATACAATGGGAACATCTTTGAGTTTTACACATTAAAAACTAGAGATTTTAACATTGAAGATGAAGATAGTTTAACGACAATTAAAGATGCTTTAGATAAAAGTTTATTAAAAAGAGAATTAAAAAGTATTATTACAATAACAAGTGAGTTTGCAGACCCTTACTCTGTTCCTATGATTATTGAGGCAGAGAAACTAACCGACACGGGAAGTAGTAATGATACTATGTTTGAAGGGGAAAAGAGATATTGGTATTTAGATAAGGCTAATATGAACGAAATGTTAGAACTTATAGAAGTAAATGCTAAGAATAATGAGATTGCTGGTAAAGCAAGAGAGTTTATGAATATAAGTAAAAAAGAACCTTGTGTAGAGATAAAATATAAAGACCCTAGAACTGTATTTAAAACTGTAATAACTGACAAAGAAAATACAGGTGCGAATATTAGTTTAGACCTCTATTCTTTTGATAAACTTAATGTTGGTGAACAATATGAAATTGTTTATAAAATATACCCACACCCTACAAAAAACCAAAAACTAATTGCCGTTGCGTTAAATGTGAAACCTATTCACAATAACGAAAACTATGTAATAGATAGAGATAAATTAAAACAATTTCAAGTAAATGGAAATGTTGAAGAAAAGTTAGATTATTTATACCAAAGTGCTAAGCATCATATTGCTAAACATTTAAACTTTGATATATGGTTAATGACCGATTTAGTCTTTAATAGTATATTAGATTTTAAATACGGAGATGTGATGCGTGGTGCTTTAGATGTGTTCTTCTTAGGTGATACACAAGTTGGTAAGTCTGAAACAACTAGCAAAATGACGGAATTATATAATTTTGGACACTTCTTATCACTTAAAACATCTACAACAGTAGGACTTATTGGTGGTTCTAATAAAGTTGATGGTGCGTTATGTAATACGATAGGTGCAATACCTAGACAACATAAAAGATTAGTTATCTTAGAGGAGTTTAGTGGTGCTAGACCTGACTTTATAAAGACTATGACGGATATAAGGTCAAGTAATGAACTTAGAATATCAAGAGTTAGTGGTGAATTGGTAGTACCTTGTAAACTTCGTATGATAACTATTAGCAACCCTATAAATGATGAAAGTGGAAACCCTAGATTTTTAAGCACTTTCCCTAATGGTGTAATGCCTATTATGGAACTTATTAAAAGTGCCGAAGATGTAGCAAGATATGATGGTTTTCTACTAATCCCTAAAGTAGAAAAAAGATTTAATCCATTTGAGTTTCAATTAACAGGCATCCCTATACCTAAAAACTGTTATGAAGAAAAAGCAAAATGGGTAATGACTAGGGGAGTAGATAATGTTATATTTGCTGATGGGGTAGAGAGTTATATATGGGAAAAAGCCGAAGAATTAAATAAAATATTTGAGTGTAATTTCCCATTATTTGCCACAACAACAAGTAAAAAACTAGCAAGATTTTGTGTAGCACTATCAAGTTTAATTATGAGTGTTGATGATAGTTTTGAGAATATTATAGTCAATAAAGATGTTGTAGATTTTATAGTAAGTTATCTAAAGAAAATCTATACAAGTCCTACATTTAAACTAGATGCTTATGCTAGTGATTATAGGTCTTATAGTGAGTATGATGATAATGATGTTAAGAACTTACAATCCCTATACTCTAACAATGCAACATTTATTGATTTCCTAGCCACACAAAATAAAACAACTAGAGGTAATCTACTTAGTATTAGTGGTTTAGAAAGTGTTAAGTTCTCTAGTCTATTTAATAAAATGGTACATTATAAGTTTATAAGAATAAATATTGATAATGTTTATCCTACTGATAAGTTTAGAAAGGTATATAATTTAATTGATAAGAACTTTAAAACTGATATGGGTAATAAAGTTGAAAACTCTGTCGGTGTAGAGTTCGTAGATGGTTTATAATAGGAGGTGTAGTATATGGCAAAAGTAGAAATAACAAAGGAATTATTAGAGAAGTATAAGAGGCATCCTAGAATATTAGAGATAAGACTTATACTTCTTTTCGATATGTTCGAAAAAGAGTTTGGTTTCATAGGAACAAAGCAACTATTCTCAGGTCTATGTAAGGGTATGAGAAGAAACGAAGATGTATTAGATATGATAATCAATAGAAGATTTGATATAAAAAGAAAATCTAAAACAAATCGTTATAAGTGGAGGCAAGAGGTTCTATTTATGGGGTTATGTTATGGAGAAACTTTATATAAAATCGCTAAAGATTATCTATCTATAGACGTTTCTAATATGTATAAAAACAATGCTTATTGTAATCCTGATACATTTTTAACTGATGAGTGGTTAAGAAACTTAGATGATGAAGTCTTTATTGCTGGTGGTCATATGTATCAAGATGAAGTAAACTCATTTTTAGATACTATTGAAGGTATGACTAATGTTCTTATGAGATGGAAACCAAAAGGAGGAACTGATTATGTACTTGCATCAAAAACTCAAATATAAATATAAACACTTAACTACTGATAGAGAAATAGACTTAATGTGTCAAGAACTTAGGAGTATTGCCCCTAATTATACAGGGTTTGATACTGAAACTACAGGTCTTAATATTATAACTGATACACCATTTCTTGTGTCATTTGGTTATAATGATAAAGTTTATACCTTTGATTATAGACCTGATTGGTTTAATAGTTTAATTGATACAATAAATCAATGTGAGATACCACTATTTGCTCATAATGCTAAGTATGACTATCATATGGTAGCAAATGGTGGCTCACCTATTCCTGATAGTGTTAAACTTTATGACAGTATAACAGTTGCTAGACTTACTGAAAATGCTGATGAAAGGATTAGTTTAAGTTTAGAAAGTTTAGGTACTAGATATATTGATGATGAGGCTAAGTTTGCAGGACATATCATTAAAGATATTATTCATAAGATAGATAAGTGGTCAAGAGATAATCTAAAAAGGTTAATAGCAGAAGCGTTTCCTAATGATGGTTTTACCACAATAACCAAAGATGGTAAGGTTAAATCTACAGGTAAGTTCACTAAACTTATGGAAGAATATGAAAAGACTAGGACTAAATGGGTAAATGACGATAATCCATATTTTCAATTCTTAGATAAGAACTTTAGAAGGGCTAACTATAAAGATGTGTATGATTTAGAGCCTGAACTTATGAGAAACTATGCTGCTGATGATATAGTTATTATGCTAGAATATCTAAAGAAAGCACTACCTGTCCTTAAAGAAGTCGATAAAGATTTTAGAGTTTTAAAAAGAGAAGGTCAACTAATTAGAGCCGTGTCATTTATGGAAAATACAGGATTTAAAGTAGATGTTGACTACATACTAGAAAGTCGTAAAAAGGTTGTAGCCTATAGAGAACTATTATACTTAGAATTATATATTTATACAGGAGAAAAGTTTAGTGTAGGACAACATAATGAAATTAAGAAACTATTACTTAATAAGTTTAAAATAAGAACCGAAAAGGCTGATGAGAAAGCCCTAAAATATATTATTGATAATACTGATGATGATATAGTTAAATCAATATGTAAAAATATATTAGAGTTAAGAACCCTAGATAAATGGTTATCAACTTATATAGATGGTAAACTTAATGCCGTAGTTAATGGTAGAATATATACCGATATAAATAACAATGGTGCCGTTAGTGGTAGAGTTAGTTGTGATATGCAACAACAACCTAAAGAAGGCTTATATGATAGAGATGGTAATGAATTATTCCATCCTAGAAGGGCTTTTGTTTGTGATGAGGGCTATAAGTTATTCTTTATAGATGAGAGCCAAATGGAACTTAGGGTACAAGCCCAATACACTATCTTTCATAGTCAAGAACCTGACTTAAATCTATGCCGTGCCTATATGCCTTATAAATGTTATAATGATGTATCAACTATGTTTGATTTCAATAATCCTGAACATCTAAAACATTTTACTGAGAAAAAATGGTATGAATTAGGAACAGGTAAAGAGTGGGAACCTACTGATTTACATAGTGAAACAACTAAACACGCATTTCCTGATGTTGACCCTAATAGTGATGAGTTTAAAAAGAAAAGAAAACTTGGTAAAAGATGTAATTTCCTTAAAGTATATCAAGGTGGAGTACAAGCCCTTAAAGATAGTTTAGATGTAGATGATGAAACGGCTATGGCATTAGATAGTGCCTTCTATAAAGCATTTCCTAGAATTAAAGACTATCAAAATTGGGTAACTGACCAATTAACAACTTATGGTTTTGTTGAAAATCTATATGGTAGAAGATACTATATGGATGATAGTAGGCAATTCTATAAAGGTTGCAACTACTTAATTCAAGGTACTTGTGCTGATATGGTTAAAACATTTGAAATAAACATTTGGAAGTTTATTAAAGATAATAATTTAGGTATTAAAATGGTTCTTCCTATTCACGACGAGTTAATATTCCTAGTACCTAATGGAAAAGAAAAGTATGTTAAAGATTTGAAACATATTATGGAAGATACCCTAGATGTTATTAAAAATGTGCCTATGATTGCTGAGGTAGAAATGTCTGAAACAAGTTGGAGGGATAAGAAGCCTTATGAGTTTTAACAAAATATCACTTATAGATAAGTTTCTATTATTATTTATTAAACCCCAATATAGTGGAGATATAGATAATAAAGTTGCAACAATAATAAAATATAAATATATGCGTGGTAGAATATATGTAATAAAACAATATTCTTGGGAAAGATAGGAAAGGATATGATTTTGATGAGTAAAAGTTTAGATAAAATACTAGAAGATTTTAAAAAACAAAGTGAAGATGCTATAAGTTCAAAAAGACCTTTATGGGAAGGTACTGATGAAGATGAAATATACAATGTAGATATTCATATTTGGCGTAAACCAGGTATGGGTAATAGTTTACAAACAATAGCAGGTAATAAAATATCTATTATGACGGCTTTAACTTCTTTCTTTAATACTTTAATAAGCAAAGAAGTGTTTACTAAGGAAGAACTAGAATTGATGTTAAAAACGGCAAGTAAAGATGCAAAAGATTTATAAGTGTTGTATTTGCCATAAAGTACTAGACTATAAACCTATTAGATTAGTTAAGCAAAAATATGGTATTGGTAATTATAAACAATATTATCCTGTAGAAAATTATGATTTATGTTATAATTGTTATAAGATATTTGCTAAATGGATTAAAAAACATAAGGAGGAATAAGTATGAAATGGTATGTTTTAAATTATAATTTTAATGATAAAAAGATAGAATTATTTAATATATTTAGAAGTTGCAGATTTAATGATGGTGTAGAGAAACTACTTAAAAAGTACACTACATTTGATAATTTCTTAAAAGAATTAAATAATCTTGCTATGTATTGCTTTTGGTGTAAGGCTGAATATGAAATAATGTGTGGTGACTTATTCCCTAAGACAATAGAAGAACTTGAAAAAATAGATGTTTACTACCAAATAAAAGAAAATATGGAAGTTCTAGCAAAATACATTATTACTGAGTATAATAAAAATAAAAGAAAGAAGTTGGTGATTTAAATGGAAGAACAAACTGTTACTTGTGATAATTGTGGAAATACTGAAACTATTGTTGTTGAAGATACAACGGCAGATAATACGATAACTTGCCCTAATTGTGGAGGAAAAGAACACTAATGTTAGAAAATGAAGTACAAAAAGATGTCTTAAAATATCTTAAAGACCATAGAATATATCATTTTAGATTTCAAGCCCAAGTAAATCTAAATGGTATGCCTGATATTATTGCATTATATAAAGGTCACTTTTTAGGTTTAGAATTAAAACGACCTAATGGTGGAAAACCTACGGGACTTCAACTTAAAAAATTAGATGCTATCAATGAAAATGGTGGTATTGGTGTTATTATAGATAACATAGAAGATATGAAATGTTTAATAAATGATATAGATGAAGGTATATATGAAAGTAAGTAAGTTAAGAACAGATTGTTATGATACAATAAATAAAATAGTTAAAAAAGGGGAAATAAGTAAAGAGGACCTTATGTGGGCTTTAGCAATTAGGATGAGGATGCCCCTAGAAAACCTTAAAATCAGTAAGTTTGATGAAGAAACTTGCAAAAAATGCTTAAAAACATTAGAAAGAATACTACAAGAGTGCATAGAATAGAAAACTTATGATATAATATATTTGAAAAGGAAGGAGAAAACACACAAATGAAAGAGAGATTTGATATAATTGCTAGTTCATTAAGTTCCTATTTCGGTGTGGGATTTAATACTATAGAAGAACAATTAGATATAGACCTAGGACTTATGGAAAAAGAAGTTGACGAAGATGCTCAAGAACGTATGGACTTAGGAAACTGTATGGAAGATGGTTGTCTTAACTTCTTTGAGAAGAAACTAGGTATTATAATTGATGAACGAAATAGTGAATATAAATATGCCGTAAATGGTTTACTAAAGTGTAAAAGAGATGGTAGAACATTTATAGATGGTATCGAAACAGGTGTAGAAAATAAGTATTCTAATAGTAATAGTGAGTGCTTTACCGATAGTTTTGGTTATGAATTACAATGTCAAGCATATATGATGGCTTGGGGTTTAGACCAATGGTTATTATGTGGTATGTGGCAAGGTAAACCTAAAATGAAACTTATTAAAGCAAATAAGGAACTACAAGATGATATTACTGAATTAGTTACACAAGTTGCTAGTATCTTAATGGGTATTGCATCTAGAGAAGATTACCCTTGGCATATTGTAGAAAAGTATTCTAAGAGTAAACCTATTAAAACATTAGATGACCCTGATTTAGAAGATTATGATAAAGAAATGTTCCATAGAATTGGCGAACTTAAAGATGAAATATCTATTAGTAAGAAAGAATTAGATGAACTAGAAACTTATGTAAAACAACATTATACTGATAGTTCATACAAAGACGAAGATTATAAATATGTTATATCAACTTCTACTAGAAAAGGAGAGATTGATAAAGATAGATTATCAATAGAACATCCTGATATAAATATTGAAGATTATCGTAAACCTAGTACAAGTTATCAAACATTAAGGGTTACACCCATTAAAAAGTAAGACTACCTTAGTAGTCTAGGGCATATTGTAAAAGTTACCTCCTTTACTATGTGCCCTATAGTGCTAAGGCTTATCGCCTTTTTGCTCATATTTTAAAAATCTACCATTTAATAATTGTTGTATTTAGTGTTGTGTGTGTGTTTTTTGTTGTTTTCATTGTAAACACTTAGTATATTGGTATTTGTTTTAAGTATTATTTTATCATTTTTTGTACTTTAATAAAAAATTATATTTTATCTCGTTACGGCTAGAGTTTGTTGGTAGATGAGTTTGTAGCATAGAAAAAGAGCCCTTCACTTCGGCTCTTTTTTATTTGTTTAATAAATCCCTTAGTTCATCATATTTACTTTTCTTAGTATTTCTATTAGTTGAAATACCATACTTATTAAATATAGCATCAATACCTTCAACGGTTTTGTTTTTATTTGCTTGTCTAAGTTCATTTATAGTAGCAAATGTATAACCTCTTTGTTTATACTTTTTCATAAGATTTTGAAGTTCATCTACTTCTTCATAACTTCTATACAAAGCATCATCATCTACACTATTAGTCATAGTTACGGTATTACCTAAACCTCTACCAATACTAGATAATATGTTTTGGTCACTACCTAGACCTTCACCAATTCCTGTGGCAACTCTACCTACATTTTTAAGAGGAACGTCTAAACCTGTAAGGTCACCTAGTAATTTTACTTGTTTCTTTGTTAAGTTTGGAAAGTCCTTACTTAATTCACCTGGGAAACTTTCTATATCCCTACCTGTAAAGGTATCTTTATTCATAACAAGTTCTAATGGTAATTTAGCAGCAGGTGTAAGCATACTTGTAAGTTCGCTTAAAGGGTTACTAGCAAACTCTAGCATTTGTCCATAAGGTAGTGATGCTCTAAGCATCTTATAATTACCATTTTCATCAAGTCCTGGAATTGGAATATATAATCCTTCTTTAAGGAAGTCTGACATATTTTCACTATTATCATTAGTAGCAAGGTCTTGTAAACCTTTCATAGATTTCATAAGTTGGCTATATTTCTTACCATTTTGACCCATATTAGTTATATGGTAAATTAAGTTATTCTTAGCATAGGTGTAAAAAGGTATAAACTTTTTAACTGTATTTTGTTCAAATGATGTAAGCATTTCAGGGTCAAACATAATTCTTGCTATAGCATCTCTAATATTATCAACACCTAGTCTTTTAATAAATCCTGGGTCATCCATAGCCTTCAACATAATAGTAAGTCTTGCTGCGTTATCCATTTGAATATTGGCTAAGTTATTAACATAAGGAAGGGCATTAAGCCACTCACGACCTTTAAGTTTTCTACCTTGTTTAAACAATTCTCTAAACTCATCAGGAAGTTCTTGTAGTTTAAGTGCAGATTGGTCGAAACCCATCTTTCTATAGGTGTCCCATAGGTCTGCAATTCTATTAGCATTAGCACTTAGTTTTTGTCCACTAAGTCTAGCAAGATAATTCTTCTCACCATTTGTTAATATATCTACAACTGTAGCACCGTATTTGGCTTGGTCTGCATAACTTACACCACCTAGCATAAGGTTAGAACTATTACCTAAAAGGTTGTTAAGTATATAAGTTGGAGATACAGTTTTCCACTTTTTAAACATATTCATATATTTACCATAAAGACCTGACAACCCTGTATAGTTATCTCTATTACTTATAATATCAAACATATTTAAAATATTCTCATCTATAGCAACTTGACCTTTAAATGTTTCAAGACTTTTTATTAGTCCGTTCATACCACTATCAATACCAACTTGCTTATTCATAAGATTATATTTCTTTAATCTTGCTATAAAATCGTTCTTTTTAATTTGTTTAAATCCCTTAGGAACTATTTTATTATCTTTAGTTAATAATTTAATACCTGATGCTTCTTCTAAATCATTTAATTTCTTGGTTAAGTCTTTAATTTCATTAACATCACCTATAACTGTAGCATTTTCTAAGTCATTATGAAGTTTCTTAATAGCCTCAATATCACCAAAGGTTTGTCCTAGTAAAACTTGATTAGCCATATTAGCATCTTTTACTACTTTAGTAATACCGTTATTTGTTAAATATCTATTTTTAATAGCCTTAAAATAGTTTTCTTCCATAAAGTCTGCATTACTCTTTTTAAATGCTAATACCTTTGCTGGTAATGTTTCGTTATCTAATGAGTTGATTATATCTCTCCACTCATTATTGATTTCTGCTGCTGAACCAAACTTCTTTCTAGGTTTTAATAAGTTTACATTACCTTTACTTGGGGTTTTACCATTAAACATAACATTAAACTCATCATTTATTTTGGCTGCTTCATCTGTTAATGTATTTGGCATATAACCTACATTACTAAGAGGGTCATATTTTTCAGCAAGACCACTTCCCATAATATCATCAATATTTTGATTTAGTCTATCTATCAAGCCTGGTTTAACACCTTTACTTGCTACATTTTCTCCAGCCCTTCTAGCAGGTCTTAGTATATCATTAAGTTCTTGTAAAGGACTTGTGTAATCTAACATATTATTTGCCATAAGTTTATTTTTATCATTGATATAATTAGGAATATCATTAAAGATATTATCTGTAAACTCTAATGGCTCAATTTTCCAAGAAGTACCCATAATGTAATCCATAAGGTTTCTAAAACTATCATCATTAGAATAAGTGTTGACCATATTTCTAATTTTATCTAACTGTTCTGGTGTATAAGATGGATTTACTACTGTGATATTATCTCTAAGAATAGATGCTAATTCACCTGCAGAAGTCATATCTTTATTTGAAATAGCCTTTTGTAATTGTTCAAATGTATCAACAACTCTCTCTTTACTTAAAGGTTTAATATCATATTTACCATTTAAAATATCTTCACCTAAAACTATTTTTCCTTGTTCATTAACCTTAGGTAAAATCCTTTCACCATCTTTTGCTAACACATCTTCTGGAATATCTCTTTTAATTATACGATTTAATGCTTCTAGGACATCATCATTAGCATCAAGTCCACCTTCTTTAGCAGAGTTCCATATATCAATATCTAAAAACTCTCTTGGCATAGTGGCACCGTGGAATAAAGCAATATCTTTTGCAAATTCCTCTGGGTCTATATTGTGGGCTTTTGCATATTCATTTGCTGCTTTTTCGGCTTGTTCAGTTAAACTTATATTTTTAAGTCTAGCACTTTCCTGTAGTGTATCCTGATTTCTTTGAGCAAGTATAGCCCTTAAATGGTTCTTAGAAACAGTAAATAAACGGGAAATATCATTTTTAAGTTGTTTATAGTTTTCTAATCTACCTATAACATCTTCCGTAACATTTTCTCCTGTACCTAGTGCAACCTTAACTAAATCGGCTGCTCTATTAGCATTTGGATTAGTGTATTTAAACTTAACAACATTTCCTGCACTATCAAGAACACCTGCTACTTCATCACTCTTAGCAAGTGCTTTTTCTATACCTTTATCAGCAAGTTTAGCAGTACCTTTAAGACCTTTGGCTATACCACCCATAACAACATCTGAGCCTGTTTTTAAGTTCTTAGCAGCCTTAGTTAGACTTTCACCTGCTTCTAGAGCATCATTAAACTTACCAAAACCTGCTACGGGTATAAGGTTCATAGGGTCTAAAAGAACATCACCAGCAAAACCTGCAACATCTGTAAGGTCAAACTTATTTGGGTCCTCCTCCATACCATAGTTTTTAAGGATTTCTTTAAACTTAACTTCGTTTTGTCCTGATAATCCTTTCCAAGCAGCACCTAAAGTATCTCCACCTTCTTGTCCTGCCTTCCAAGCATTAAAAACGGCTTGTTGTGGTCTATTTAAAAGTTCAAATAAATCAAAGAGAATATTTTGGTCTTGTTTTAAGTTTAAGGCTTTCTCAATAATATTTCTATCATCTGTAGCCTTATTTACATCAACACCACCTGCTTCTAATCTAGCCTTATAACTATTAGTAGTAGATTTACTATCAGAAGTTGTACTTTGTGCTTTTGAATAACTATCAAGTATCTTTTTATAATCACTATATTTATCCTTTTTAGCCATTATACCACCTTCCCTTCTTATTGATATAGTTCTGCTAATCTTCTTAGGAACTCTCTCATACTTTCTTCGTTTTCTTCATTTTGTTTTGTACCTGCACCAAAATAGGCTTGACCAGGGTCAGAAAGTATATTTCTACTTCTTTGACTTCGTTCTAATAATAGTCTTATATCTGGGTCATCAAATAAACTTCTACTATTTGATGTTTCAATATCAGATTTTGGTGCTCGTTCTATTAAGAAATTAGCAATATCGTCAGGATTATATTTTAAAAGGTCTATATTAGTTGGGTTTTTATCGCTTCCCTTTACAAAATCACCTAGGGAAGTACTTCTATAGTAATCACCAATAACATCATTATCATTTATATTAGAAGTTGGAACAAAATCACCATATATAAATGGTAAATTAGGATGATAACCTGTACCATAAGTTACAGGATTAGTACCATCACCAAATAAAAGTTCATATAAATCAGTATATGACATATCAGATAGTTGCTTTCTCAATAAATCAGCATTTCTTCTATTCTCACTATCTTTAATTTCTTTAAATATACTACCATAAGACGCTTCATCCCAACGCCCTTGTTCGTTTTTACGCTCTTTATCATTATCATATTCCTTAATTTTAATATTATAATCAGACAATGAATTAAGTGCTTCTTTTATAGTATTATTATCGTTATATCCTTTAATAGCACTTCTTGCAACATCACCAGGTACATCTAAGTAAATAGACAAGTATCTTTCTTTTTGATTATCACTCATCTCAGTATTAGTAATAGTCTTAGCAATCAATAATCTTCTATTAAGTTCATCTAATTCTTCTTGTTTTTTCTTAGCACTCTTACCATTTGCTAAATCTCTAGCCTCTGCACTAGCAGCAAGACCAGCAGCAAGATTTGCATATCCTCTATCGTTAGCCTGTTCTTTAGCAGTTAAACCAGCAAGTTTTCCACCTAAGTCAGCAACTAAAGCATTTTCCTTAGAAGCCATAGTGTTAGTTAAATCACCTAATTTACCTGCTAAACCTGTATTAGTATTGATAATATCATATAAAGCATTATTAACTTCATTTCCTCTAGCAGTTGTATCTGCTTGTATATATCTATTAGCAACACCACTATTTAACATACCCCTTTTTGCTAGATTTTCAACGGCACTATTAACTCTAAGAAAACTATTTCTATCAGCAGATGCTAAATTATTATAATAATTAGTTCTTGCTCTATCTAAGTTTCTTTGGACACTATCAATATAGTTGTCATAGTCCATTTGTATTCTATCCCAATTAGTTTGGTTAATATCTCTTACAATACTTCTTTGAGGTTCATATTGGTCTGTATTCCAATTACCGATTAGATTTTCTGCATATTTTCTATAGTCAGCCATCTATCTCACCTCTCCACCCCAGAGATTGAACCACCATTTTTGAATAGATGACATCTTATCATACTCTGCTTTAGATATAGGCATAGCAGCAACACTTTCACCTGTTTGCATAATATTACCATTATCATCTAATACGGCAGACCTAATACCGTGTTTTGCTCCCATTTCATTAGATTTAACTATTTCTGGTGCATACATATTATATTGATTTAAGAACTTTCTAGCATCACCATCAGTACCACCCTTATATGTACGATAAAGTGTTATAGCCCTATCATATCCTTCTTGTGTACCGTCAACAAGTCTATCTAGTTCTTTGAGGAACTCTAACTCTTGTGATTTTTCAGCAGCATCAATTTGGGCTTGTAGAGAAGCCTTAGCATTAGCATTATTATCCCATCTTGCTTGGATTTGTTCTGCTAGAGTTGCTACTTTATTTGCATAATCGTTTTCTCCTTCTTTTTGTCTTGCGTTAGCATCTGCAATTTGCGTATTTAACGTATTTCTTGCAGTTCTAGTATTTATATCATAATCTTGTCCAGCGTATCTTAACTCATTATTTAAATCATCTCTACCACTATAATAAGTATTAGCAAGATTAGACAAAGAATTACCTAAGTTCATACGATTTAAGTTTTTATTTAAAGCACCTACACCCGTACCTCTTAAATAACTAGATAAATCAGCCCCCGTTTTTAGATTTCTATTAGCATAGTATTCGTTTGCCACAGTTGCACGACCAGATGTAAAATCTTTAGCCAACTGTTGTCTATTAGTATTTATTGTATCTACTAATCTATTATACTTATTTTGAAGTGATTGAGATGCAATATCATATTGTTCTTGTGCATTTGCTCTATCAGCATCATAACCTGCATAATTAACATAATCTCTAATACTACCTAAATAGTTCTCAGCCTGTGTTTTAGCATTAGCCATACAAACACCTTACCTTTCTTCTTTAATTCTACCTAAATTATAGCATATAAAAAGAGATAATTAAATCTCTTTTATTCTTTAAACATATTTCCAATGTTATTATGTTCGGTCATAAACATATTATATAACATATCACTTACTTGTTTATATTTAATTTTATCAGTTTCATTATCAGTATAATCACTTAATTTTAACCATTTATAACTATCTACTAATAAATCCATAGTCATTTTTAAATACTTTTTAAACTGACAAAGTTCATCTTCCATTTTTTCATAGTATTCCATTTTTTTTCACCTCTTTTCATTTAATTGCCTTAAAATCAACTCATTTTGTGCAATTATCTTCTCATTTTGTGCAATTAACCTTCTCTTTTTAACACTAGAGAAGCACCATTTGCAGGAACAGTTACAGGGTTTTCAGAGTTATTTATTACTTGAATATTAGTTCTACCACTTGTAATAATGATAACCTCAGCACTACCATTTTCAAATATTCCTACAGTTGTACCTGGTGTTTGTATTTCTCCACCTGGAACTGATATGTTATCAGCAACTATATTCCAAGTTATTTGTCCTGCAACTGTAGGTGTTGAATTAAGATTTAATCCAATTCTATAAACACCAGAACCTACAATAATATTATTTCCACAAGAACATTTATTTCTAAAATTACTTCCATCAAAAATAAGAGCCTCACCAGGTTGTACTGTTTGTTCTGTTGCATTATAAACATTTATCATAATATTTCTCCTTCCTATAAATAAAAGAGCAGGACTTGCCTACTCTTAAAGACCTTCCTGACATCAGGAAAGTGTTAGCAAGTACCATAAAGGCTAGTCATACGACCTCTCACTAATAAATTGTGTTTCCATAGAAACCATTATTAAATCCATATAATCCTACATAAGGAGAACTTACAGGATATGCTGGAATTGGGTATGGGCGTACTTGATTTACAATACTTGTTCCAATTCCATTGGCAGTTATAGTATTTTTTAAATCATTAACTTGACTTCTTAAATCGTCAATAGTATTTTGATTTAGAACATCTAAGATTTTTTGAGTATTTTCGATACCTTGTGCTCTTAGTGTGCAGCAACACTCATCCATCTTAGATTGATTTTGTAATGCAGAAGTTAAAAGATTTGTATTTAACTCATTAGTTTGTTGTAATAAATCTCTTTGAGTTTGACACGCACTTAATTGTCCTGCATAACGATTTTCTAAGACATCAGAACGAAGATTACAGATATTTGTAGCGTTATTTGCAAAACCATCTGATATTAGGTTATTAGTATTTTGGAAACCATTTGATACATTAGTTCCTAAATTAGAAATATCTCTTTGAGTGAACTCACTAGATACGAAATCAGTAGTTGCTAAGTTATTTCCACCCCAATTACCAAATCCTCCGAAATTACCATTTCCAAATAAAATTGCAATCAAAATTAAAGCCCATAATCCATCTCCTCCTAGGAAACCATTATTATAGCCATTGTAACCATTTGTCGCTAAATCTACTGTTGGTTGGATACCGTTCATTATTTCACCACCTTTCTTATTTAATATTTATATCAACGCTAGGCGTAGATACCTATTTAAAATATTGATTGATAAGAGTATCTGGAATACCAAAGTTTCTTGCTATTCCTTTAATATTTTGTATTTGATTTGGTGTATAATTACCCGTTATCTTATTAAATAATTCTTGTGGATTATTTTGATTTGTCATTATCTGCTGAAACATCTGAGGATTTTTCGCTTTCAGTTGTCCCATCAACATCATTACTAATGGATTTTGCATCTTTTATTTCCTTTCTTAACTCTGCAATTTGAAATTGCAATCCCTCTATAAGCAAATCTTTTTCGTCTTTTGCTACTATTTCGTTTAATTCGTAAGTTTTTATTGAACCATTTGGCTCTTTTATCCATACAACACTCATATCCTTACTAAAATATGGTGTAGTACCTACAGTCATTTCTTTTTGCACTTCTTCCATTGAAGTAGCATATCTAATAGTTTCTCTATTAGTCGGTGCTATCTGGAAGTTTTGAGTTAAATTGGTAGGCTGAGAGTTCATTTGTGATTGTACTTGAGCCCTTAGATTTTCCAAGTCTTTAATTTGATTAGTAATCTTGTCTATAGTACCTTGCTGATTGAGCATTGGATTATAGCCAAACATAAAACCATCTCCTTTGTTAAGACTATATACTAAAGGTTAAGAAGTGTAAGAAAGTATAAAGCAAACAAAAAGGACTAAATTATTAGTCCTTTTAATTTGTCATTTATTGTCCGTTTTCTTTTCTTAATATTTTCTATTGAGTAAAAAGTTTGATTAGCAACTTTAATTTCACTATAACCATCCACATAATAAAGTTTACATATTTTATAATCAATAGGGTCTGCATTTATTCTATCTAACTTTGATTTTAGTTCATCTTCACTCATACCTCTATATAGAGGTTTCTTATCTGGTTTAACAAGTTTAGATGTAAACCAAGCAAGTATAATTCCTAATAATATTGGAACTAGAATAGATATAAAAGAGGGTATCGTTATTCGGTTCAAACAATAATATGTTAAGTTAGATATTACAAAACAGTGCATAGCATTTCGTAAGTGAAATGGTTTACCAAATGAGTGCTTGTTTATCCAAAATGATGAAATGATAAATATACACTCAATTACAGTTTTATTCAATGTTGCTACAAATATAACGCAGGAAATTGTAAATATATTCCATATCAAAGAAAAGATTAAATACAAAGTAATTTCAAACTTTTCTTTCTTATTAGTCTTTGAATATTTTGTTTGAAATTGTTTTAACTGACTTTTTAATGAAGTTAGTTTCTGCAAAGAAGAACCAACTTGTTCCTGGAAAATCCCACATATACTTACATCTCCTTTCATAAAATATAACCTATATGACATCACCATTAACAAGAAGTAATCAATCGTAAGTATTACATTTATTGATAATGATGTGACATAGTCTAGTGAGTATCTATACCTTGTTGCATAAGAAACTAATTGAAACACCATACTTATTAGAGATACAACTATAGTTCTCTTGAAAATAGGTTTCTTCGTTTTCTTAATTCTAGTATAAATAAAACAAAGTGTAAATAAGTATAAAACATCACCAACCACATTTAAACCATATTGCATTAAGAATTGTTTACCTAAAGATTGAAATATAGAAGTTGGAAATAAAGACCATAAAGTTAGTTTCCAAGACTTTTCATTTAAGATTAAAGAAGTCATTATGTGTTGATAAAGCATAAGGAATACAAAACATATTATGTTTTTAAGCAATTTTATACTAAGTATATTATCTAACCATATAATAAAAGGACTAGATGTATCTATACCGAAGTAATCTAGTCCACATAATTTTAAAATAAATATCGTGAACAAGATATAGGCATAAGTAATCAATGTCCTTTTCATTATCAAACCTACATCTTTATTCATAATTTTCCCCCAAACTATTTTATTACTAGAGCAATTATAGCACCTACTACGGCTGCAACTATGCCTGTAATAATTGTATTTTTTATATTAAACATTAGTTTATTAGGTTCATCTTCGTGAGCATCAACCTTTTTTCTAATGTCACTAATATCTGATTTCATATTTGTCATTTCATTGACCATTACTTTAACATCAGCAGCAAGTTCATAAAACGCTTTAGTTATATTGTGAAGTTCGTCAATTCTTTTATGAGCAGATTTAACGCTATCTTCAACCTTTACAATTTTTAAAGCAATTTCTTGCAATTCTTTATCAGACATATAAGCCTCCTCTTTATCCATAAATATTATAGCATTGATATAAAATATTTACAATCTTTTTATTCTTTTAACATAACTATCTTTGATTAAAGGATGATTATTTTTAGTTCTAGCACTACAATATTCTCTCTCAAATTGATTAAGAATATCATCTATTGCTCTTAAATTAACACCATCTAAGTATCCTTTCATATTCTCATCAATCATTTCACTTGTAATTGCCTCGAACATATCTCTATCATATCGCTCAATTATATGTAAATAATCGTGAGCAGTATCTTGTCTTAATATTGCTCCGTTCCAATCATAATACCCTTGCCCCATTTCATAAACGGGGCATAGTCTTTTAGGTATTATTAAATGATGAAAAGATAACTGACTTGTTCTATCGAAAGGATAGCCCATAAAGTCACACTTTAACTTTGTTAAAGCATATTTTTTAATCATAATCTTAGTTATCTCACGCATACAAACCCCTTAATTTTATCTAAGCAGTAGTATCTATTAAATCAAATGTAGTAGTACCAGCATCAGGTGCCTCAATAGTTTCACCCAAAGCATAAGTATTAGTACCATCAGACCAAGCAAGATTTGCTTCGGCTATTGTAGTAGTTAAATCACTATAACTTGGTAAAGTATAGTTGTGTCCAACTATTCTATAAATAGTAGTATTAACATTTATTGTAGTATCTGCTAATGATGTTGTTAATGTAAGTTTAGTTGTTTCAACTCTATTCCCATTAACATCATAAGGTATAAATATATTACCATAGTCAATCCAATACTTTGTATTAGTCCAATCATCATACAAGTCTGATTTAATTAAAATTAGTCTTTTCCTATGTTGAAATGTTATACTTGACCTTAATGTAGGTACAAATGATGTCTTACGCATATCAATTATAATTATTGGAAAACTTGTAGAATATGCCAAATCTCGGATATAATTAGAGTAATTTATACTTTGGTCAGTTGGATTATATTGTTGATATTGTGAAACCAAGTTCGCACACCATTTTGGACTGTTATAGACAAGTTTTTTCGCTTTTACAAGTGCTTCACTTCTATTAGTGGATACATTATAAGGAAACATATTTGGGTTATTAGGTAAAATAAGTACTTCTAAATTGTCACAATTAAATACGGCTATTGTACCAATAGACTGTAAAGTATTTGGTATTGTTACATATTTTAAATTAGCAAAATAATGAAAAGCATTAGTAGGAATATTAGTTGTTCCATTTTTAAGTCTGGCTCCTATAGCATATATAACAGCATTAGAAGTTTTAAATAGGTTGTTATAGTAACCAGAAACTACTAAATTGGTTGTTTTTATTGTGTAAATACCTGGTCTTGTATAAGTATAACTTGTACCACCAACAGTTCCATCACCCCAATCTACTACATCCATATCTGTTTGAACTGTTAAGCCTTCTGGTGAAACTACAATATCAAACTCATTATAACCACTCTTAGTTGCATAAAGAGGACCTACAAGTTCATCATTTTCAACAGTTATTTCACCATCAACTATATTAGCAGTTGATGACCACTCTTGAAAAGTTAGATTATCGTGTTCTGGTGGGGCAACAGGTAATTTAAACTTTTCACCTCTATTATGTCTTTCGGCTTTGAGTACTGTACCATCATAATCTAAAACTTGTACTAAAAAATTACCTTCGCCCTTCACTATTGGACAAGCAATATCTAAAACTTTAGGAGCAAGTTCTGTAAAAGTTTCATCATCACCAGCACTAACGCCCATATCAGTTAAATTATCTACTAATTTTTGTTTATCAGATTTTAAATTATCAACATAATCTTGAATACTTGGCATATTATTCACCCTCCTCTATTGTCGTTAATGTTTCTAAATCTTCCGTAACATCCATATCTGTTAAAGTACTTAAATCAGCAATAACACTATCTAAATAACTAGAAATACCAGCAATATCTATATCATAAGTATGAGTACCATTAACATCAGTTACAATTATAGTAGTTAAGAAATTAGTTGGGTCTTGTTCTACGGTTATTGTTGGAGAATACCCATCTGAACCTCTTGCACCTGTAGCACCTACAGGAATACCAAAGTTAAATAAAGGTTGCTCATCTGTACCTGTTCTAGTAACTGTAGCATTACTTCCTTCTGGTAAAGTTTGTACTGTACCTACTTGAACATTAGGTGTAACACCATCATAGACTTCTACACTTTCTTGTGTACCATTTCTCTTAGTTATAGTAAGTGTTGCAGTATGACCTGTCTTAATTACATCTAACTCTAAGTTATCTAATTCAGTATCACCAATATTTTCCCAAGTATTATCAATCCAAACAAACTCATCATAAATATTATTAACCTCAGTAGTTGTCTTTGGTACAAAATAAATAATATTAGGTTCTCCAACACTAGGTAAAACCTCAACTTTTCTAATAGTAACTTTAGTAATACCACTTATTAAAGTATTAACTTCTGTCTTATTGTAAGTATCAGTTTTCTTATAATAGTTATCTAAGTCATCAATAGCCTTAACATAACCTTGTACTTCTTCTTTTGTATAAACTTGTGGTTTAGTATAGTAATTTTCTAAATTGTTTACTGTTTTATCAATATAACCTGCATCA
>Ga0247611_10001143_pt1 | contig 48656 bp, 38 predicted proteins | sample 177DNAGHGhighgp2_FD_192422 | JGI IMG/M metagenome (GOLD analysis project Ga0247611, IMG submission 192422) | Sheep rumen microbial communities from Palmerston North, Manawatu-Wanganui, New Zealand - 1770 DNA GHGhigh gp2 | ecosystem: Host-associated > Mammals > Digestive system > Stomach > Rumen... | reverse complement strand
AGACAATTGACGAGGGCGCTAAGCTCGATACAAAGGTTGCCGAGCAGGAGGCAACGGCAATGCGTGACTGGGCACTTGCAAAGGGTGCGACACACTTTACCCACTGGTTCCAGCCTTTGACAGGCGTAACAGCAGAGAAGCATGACTCATTTATCGAGCCTTCACCTGACGGCGGCGTAATCATGGCGTTCTCAGGAAAGAACCTCATCCAGGGCGAGCCTGACGCATCCTCATTCCCGACAGGCGGCATCAGAGCTACTTTCGAGGCAAGAGGATATACGGCATGGGATCCTACGTCTTATGCATTCATCAAGGATAAGACGCTCTGCATCCCTACGGCTTTCTGCTCTTACACAGGCGAAGCTCTCGATAAGAAGACACCTTTGCTCCGTTCAATGGAAGCTTTGAACAAGCAGGCTCTCCGTATCCTGAAGCTTTTCGGAAACGAAGACGCAAAGTATGTTCATACATCAGTAGGACCTGAGCAGGAGTACTTCCTCATCACAAAGGAAATGTACGACAAGCGTCCCGACATCAAGTACACGGGCAGAACACTCTTCGGTGCCAAGGCTCCCAAGGGTCAGGAGATGGACGACCATTACTTTGGCGTTATCAAGCCCAAGGTACAGGAGTTCATGAACGATCTTAACCAGGAACTCTGGAAGCTCGGCATTCTTGCAAAGACTGAGCATAACGAGGTCGCTCCCGCACAGCACGAGCTCGCTCCTATCTATTCTTCAACGAATATCGCTACTGACCAGAACCAGCTCATGATGGAGATCATGCAGAAGGTTGCCGCACGTCACGGTCTTGTATGCCTCCTCCACGAGAAGCCGTTCGCAGGCGTTAACGGATCAGGTAAGCACAACAACTGGTCAATGTCGACAGATACAGGTATCAACCTCTTAAGCCCCGGCGCTACTCCTTATGAGAACGCTCAGTTCCTGCTCTTCCTCTGCGCGGTAATCAAGGCAGTTGACGATTATCAGGATCTCCTCCGTCTCGCGGTAGCTACTGCAGGCAACGACCACAGACTGGGCGCCAACGAGGCACCTCCGGCGATCATCTCCATCTTCCTTGGCGATGAGCTCACCGCCATCCTCGACGCCATCGAGAATGACACACCTTATGCAGGTGCAGAGAAGAAGATCATGAAGCTCGGCGTTGATGTATTACCCAGATTCGCACGTGACACAACAGACCGTAACAGAACATCACCTTTTGCTTTCACGGGCAACAAGTTCGAGTTCAGAAGCCTCGGTTCCTCCAACAGCATCGCCTGCGCAAACATGATGCTCAACGCAGCTGTCGCAGAATCCCTGAAGATCTATGCCGACAGACTTGAAGGCGCTGAAGATTTCGAGACGGCACTTCACGACATGATCAAGAAGACCATCAAGGATCACAAGAGGATCCTCTTCAACGGCAACGGTTACGACGATGCATGGGTCAAGGAAGCCACAGAGGTCAGGGGCCTGTCCAACTACAAGACAACACCTGACTGTATGCCTCATCTCCTCGACGAGAAGAACGTTAAGATGCTCACAGCTCATAAGGTCTTCACAGAGGCAGAGCTCAAGTCCAGAGTCGACATCATGCTCGAAAACTACAGCAAGTCAGTCCTCATCGAAGCTAACACGATGCTCGAGATGAGCAGACGCATGATCCTCCCGGCCATCGAGTGCTACGAGAACAAGCTCGCAGGAGCAGTTGCAGCAAAGAAAGCAGTAGCTCCTTCAGTAGCCTGCGCTTATGAAGGCGACATCATCGCCAAGCTCTCCGACCTCGCAGACAAGGTCTATGCCGGAGCTAACGAACTCGAGAAGGCGATCAGCGCGGCAAACGGCGAATCCGACATCATCGCAGAGAGTTTATCGATCAAGGACAACGTCATTACTGCAATGAACGATATCCGTAAGGCAGCCGATGAGGCCGAGACATATGTCTCCAAGGAATGCTGGCCGCTTCCTTCGTACGGCGACCTGCTCTTCAGCGTAAAATAACAGATCCTCATATTCCACCCAACTAAGTAACCCCCGGGGCTTTCGAGCTCTGGGGATTACTTAGAATTATGTTTAGAGAAAAAATAAGAAAAGAGATGAAGACGTATGACTAAGTTTATATTTGTAACCGGAGGAGTTGTTTCAGGATTAGGTAAAGGGATAACGGCCGCTTCGTTGGGCAGGCTCCTTAAGGCGAGAGGTCTTAAGGTGGCGGCTCAGAAGCTCGACCCGTATATCAATGTCGATCCGGGAACCATGAGCCCCTACCAGCACGGTGAAGTCTACGTCACTGAAGACGGCGCGGAGACGGATCTCGACTTAGGTCACTATGAGAGATTCATCGATGAAGACCTCAACAAATATTCAAACCTCACATCCGGTCGAGTCTATTGGAACGTCCTCAACAGAGAAAGAAGAGGCGAATACCTGGGCTCGACTGTTCAGGTTATTCCGCATATTACCAACGAGATCAAGGAATTCGTTTACCGCGTCGGCAAGAAAACTAACGCAGACGTGGTCATCACCGAGATCGGAGGAACGGTCGGCGACATCGAGTCACAGCCCTTCATCGAAGCCGTAAGACAGATATCGCTCGAAGTAGGAAGGGAGAACAGCCTCTTTATCCACGTAACCCTCGTTCCCTTCCTCAGAGGTTCTGATGAGCACAAGTCGAAGCCTACCCAGCACTCCGTAAAGGAACTGCAGGGAATGGGAGTTAACCCGGGCGTCCTCATCTTAAGGTGCGACGAGCCCCTTGAAGACGAGATAATGAAGAAGATCGCGCATTTCTGTAACGTTAAGGAAGACTGCGTTATCGAGAACATCACGCTGCCTGTCCTTTACGAGGCGCCTCTCATGCTCGAGGAGGCAAACTTCTCCGAGATCGTCTGCAGGGAACTGGGTCTTGAGACCAAAGAGCCTGACCTTACACACTGGAAAGAGATGGTCGACAAGATCCATCATATCGAAAGGGAAGTAAAGATCGGTCTCGTAGGCAAATACGTACACCTCCACGACGCATACCTCTCAGTTGCCGAAGCTCTCAAGAGCGCCGGCTATGCCAATGACGTCAAAGTGGTCATCGAATGGATCGACTCCGAGCTTATTAATGAGAACACCGTAAGCGATATGCTTTCCGGCATGGACGGAATAATCGTGCCCGGCGGTTTTGGCGACCGCGGTATCAACGGCATGATCCTGGCTGCCAAATACGCGCGCGAAAATAATATACCTTACTTCGGTATCTGCCTCGGAATGCAGATAGCCGTCATTGAATATGCCAGAAATGTCCTAGGTATCGCAGATGCCAACTCGGGCGAGTTTGACGAGCAGTGCTCAAACAAGGTAATAGACTTCATGCCCGGCCAGAGCGACGACATCGACAAGGGCGGCACGCTCCGTCTCGGCGCATATCCCTGCAAGATCGCGCCTGACAGCCTGCTCTATGCCTGCTACGGCGAAGATGAGATACAGGAGCGCCACAGACACAGATATGAGGTCAACAACGACTACAGGGCGCGTTTTGTAGAGAGCGGCGCACGTTTCGCGGGCACGGCTCCGGACGATTCGCTCGTTGAGGAGATGGAGATCCCGGGCCACAGGTTCTATCTGGGCGTCCAGTATCACCCCGAGTTCAAGTCCAGACCGGACAGGGCGCATCCTATATTCAAAGAGTTTATAGAAGCCGCAAAAGGTTAAATCCTCAGCCAAGTAACTCCAGAAGCTCTTCTGGAGTTACTGCTTTTACGGGGCCGTTTCCAAAGTCTTGGATGTTGCGGGTTACGATATAGTCTGCGTCAATGGATTCGGCACAGGCGTATTGGATCGCGTCTTCAAAGTCGGTGATATCGTCGTTGGCGAGAGCTGCGTCTATGATATTACTGTCTGTGATTACGATAGTTAATAATCTGGTGAATCGTTCAATGATCTTGCGCCGTTCCCTGTCAGAGTATTGTTTTCTGAGTATGTAATACATATTGCTCAATGAATGAGGGGCTACAAAGCCGCTGACTTTTCCCTCGGCACATAAAGTGATGACGTCAGCAGAAAAATGTGATTCTTCATCCCTTATGGTAATTGAGTCTATCATTATGTTAGTGTCAATCAATATAACCATGTTTACGCCTCAGTTCTTCTTCCAGGATTGCTTTGTAGTCATCTCCGATATCCATAGGCTTTGCCATGGCCATTAAATCCTCTAATGCTTCCATTCTCCTGCGGCGCTCCTCTTCTTTCAGTTCGTCAGCATAAGATTTGATCCTTTTCAGGTCATCCTCACGCAGCGTATCCAAGGTGCTGTTGATATCAAGAGTGATTTCAGACGCCGGTCCTTTGCCGCAGGGAACTATAGCGAGGGTATAGCCCATGGCTTCGAGCATCCTGAGCATGGTATCAAGCCTGGGGCTCGTGCTCCCGTTTTCGATCCTGCCGATGGCAGCCTGGTGCATGTTTGCCTTTTTGGCTATCTCGGCCTGGGACATGTGTCTCTTTTTCCTTACCTTGATAAAATCATCGATTATTCCGCGTTCCATCTTTACGGGATCCGTATGTTCATTAAGTGCCATATCAGTACCTCCTGCCGAAATAATAACAATTTCGATATAATTATAACGAATAAACAAGTAATGTGCAATTTGAACGGGAATGGGAAGGCAGCGGGGTCCTTTGCGGAGGCTCTTTTCGCGGCCTCCGGGCCGGCAAAATGGCGTATTGGTGAATAGTGCCATAGTTTTTGGGTATCGAAATAACAAATTGCCCCATAGCGCACAAAAAAAGATGTTGACAAGAATTGTTTGGTTCTATATAATTCTTTACTGCGTCGTAATGGGTTTGGGCAACTATGCCCTTTTCTCTTGACGGAAGAGGATTTTTATGATAAATAAAAATGCTTTTCAACCAAGAAACCGCTTAAACCTATGGTTTTTAAGCTTTGTGTGAGGTGATTCGTTAACAATGGTCCATTCCGTAAAACAAGGCAAGACAGAGCGACAGTCGTATTCCAAGATCAAAGAAGTAATCGAGGTGCCTAACCTTATCGAGAACCAGAAGCAGTCCTATCAGTGGTTCATCGACGAGGGTATGCAGCAGATATTCGACGAAGTATCGCCGATTACTGATGAGCAGGGCAAATACGAAGTCTATTTTGTCAGCAAGGTCTTCGACACTGAGAATCCCTGTGATCCCACAGGCAAGGAGAAGGAAGGCAAGGGTAAGAAGAACAAGGAAGCCAAGTCTGCCGTTAAGCTTACCAAGTCGGCTATTATCGACAGCTGCAAGAAAAATGACAGCAACTATGCCGCTCCTTTAAGCATTCAGCTCAGACTCCACAACAAGATCGACGGAACAGTTACTGATGAGACAGCTTTCGTCGGCAATTTCCCTATCATGACAGATCAGGGTACATTTATTGTCAACGGCGCGGAGCGTGTCGTCATCAACCAGATCGTAAGATCTCCCGGCGCTTATTACAGCGAGATGAGATCCAAGATGGGTAACAGACTTCTTTCCGCTGAGCTCATTCCTTACAGAGGATCCTGGATCCTTATCGAAGAGGATGAGAAGGAAAGCAAGCTCAACGCTAAAGAGAGAGCTCTTAAGGCTGCAGGTTCTCCCGATGCAAACACAGATCCCGATGAATATAACCTTATCTACATCGTAGTAGATAAGTCCCATAAGATTTCCCTCTCAGTATTCCTGAGATGCCTTGGCCTCGTAAAGAACGAGGACATCATTGCCATGTTCGGTGATGAGGAGTGCCTCAGGATGACACTTGAGAAGGACGAGACTGAATTTGCCGCAGATCCCCAGACTGCAGCATTCGCAGAGTTCTTCAAGAAGGTCCGCAACAACGAGCCCTTCTCTGTTGAGAACGCAAGAAGCATCCTCAACAAGACATATTTCGATTCCCTCAGATACGATCTCGAGAGAGTCGGCATCTACAAGGTCAACAAGAAGTTCGAGCTTTCCGCAAGAATCATCGGAAGCAAGACTGCTGACAACGTAGTAACGGATGACGGCGAGCTCATCTGCAAGAAGAACACCGTCATTACCGAAGAGATCGCTAAGAAGATCGAAGATTCAGGCGTTATGGCCGTTCAGATCTTCCCCAGAAAGCTCGTTCGCGCAGCTGATGAGGATGAGTTCGAGGATGTACCTCTCAAGGTCATCGGCAACGGCAGGGTAGACGCTGAGGTCTTCATCGCAAACAGCATCACAAAGACAGAATTCAAGAAGTTCGATATCACAAGGACAGGCATCAACGAGAAGGTCAGAGCCGGTGTCCTCAGAGAGATCATCGAGCAGGTCAAGGCCGAGAGCAAGAATGACGTTGCCGCAAGACTTGAGGCAGCCATGGCTGAGCGCAAGGAAGACCTTATGCCGAGAAATCTCACAGTTGACGATATCTATGCGTTCGTTTCTTACTACATCGGACTGCACAGAGGCGTCGGCAGGATCGACAACATCGACCACCTGGGCAACCGTAGAGTCAAGTCTGTAGGCGAGCTCCTCCAGAACCAGCTCCGTACAGGTATCCAGAGAGTCGAGAAGAATACAAGAGACAGGATCTCACAGATCTCCAGCAAGGAAGGCGAAGTCGTTACGGCATCCAGCCTTGTCAACACGAGACCTCTGAGCGCCGCTTTCAGAGAGTTCTTCGGATCGTCACAGCTTTCAGCTTTCGCCGATCAGAACAACCCGCTGGCCGAGCTTACGAACAAGAGAAGACTTTCGGCTTTGGGTCCGGGCGGTATCTCACGTGAGAGAGCATCGATGGAAGTCCGCGATATCAACCCTACACACTACGGACGTATGTGTACGATCGAGACACCTGAAGGTCAGAACATCGGTCTCATGACCTCTCTCGCTATCTATGCACGCATCAACAAGTACGGATTCATCGAGACTCCTTACAGAAAGTACGACAAGGAAGCTCACAGAGTTACTGACGAAGTTGTCTACATGTCCGCTGACGAAGAGGACGAGTTCAACATCGCACAGGCAAACGAGCCTATCGACGACGAGGGCCGTTTCATCGGCAAGAAGATCGTCTGCCGTTATCTGGACCAGTTCCTGCAGCTCGATCCCGATCAGGTCGACTACATGGACGTATCTCCTAAGCAGCTCGTATCCGTATCAACATCACTCATCCCGTTCCTCGGAAACGACGACGCTAACCGTGCCCTCATGGGTTCGAACATGCAGCGTCAGGCCGTACCGCTCATCAAGCCTGAGGCACCTATCATCGGAACGGGTATGGAATACCGTGCCGCAAAGGATTCCGGCGTATGTATCGTCGCTTCTCACGACGGTGTCGTATCCTTTGTAGCTTCAGACAAGATCGAAGTAACCTGTGCTGACGGCACCGTAGACACATACATGCTCGCCAAGTATCAGAGATCCAACCAGAGCACATGCATCAACCAGCGCCCGATCGTAGCGATGGGCGAGAAGGTAAAGGCCGGCGATACGATCGCAGACGGTCCTGCAACCGACAACGGAGAGCTTGCTCTCGGACGTAACGTTCTCATCGGATTCACCACATGGGAAGGTTACAACTACGAGGACGCTGTTCTCGTAAATGAAAGAATCGTAAGAGATGACGTTTATACGTCCATCCATATCGAAGAGCACGAGTGCGAGGCACGTGAGACAAAGCTCGGTGCCGAGCAGATCACAAGAGAAGTTCCGAACGTAAGTGACGACGCTCTTTCCAACCTCGACGAGAACGGTATCGTAATGATCGGTGCCGAGGTCAAGGACGGAGACATCCTCGTAGGTAAGGTTTCACCTAAGGGTGAGACAGACCAGACAGCTGAAGAGAGACTCTACAAGGCTATCTTCAACGAGAGGGCAAGAGAAGTTAAGGATACTTCAAAGCGTGTTCCTCACGGCGGTTCCGGCGTAGTCGTTGACGTTGTTGTTTCCACAAAGGAGACAAACGGCAACCTCAAGAACGGTGTAGACAAGAGAGTCCGCGTATATGTCGCCCAGAAGAGAAAGCTCTCCATCGGCGATAAGATGGCAGGACGTCACGGAAACAAGGGTGTCGTTTCAAGAGTACTCCCTGAAGAGGATATGCCTTTCTTACCCGACGGTACTACACTCGACATCTGCCTGAACCCCTTGGGCGTTCCTTCCCGTATGAACATCGGCCAGCTCCTCGAGGTACACCTCGGACGTGCTGCCAAGGCACTCAACTGGAAGATCGCAACACCTGTATTCGACGGTGCGAACGAGAACGACATCGCTGATGCTTTCGAACTCGCAGGCATCGATAAGGACGGTAAGACCGTACTTTACGACGGACGTACGGGTGAACCTTTCGAGAACAGAGTAACGGTAGGTATCATGTACTACATGAAGCTGCACCACCTTGTCGACGACAAGATGCACGCAAGATCCACTGGACCTTACTCACTCGTTACACAGCAGCCTTTGGGCGGTAAAGCCCAGTTCGGCGGACAGAGATTCGGTGAGATGGAAGTTTGGGCACTCGAAGCTTACGGTGCTGCCCATACCCTCCAGGAGATCCTCACGGTCAAGTCCGACGATATCGAAGGCCGTTCAAAGACATACGATGCCATCATCCGCGGCAAGAACATTCCTGAACCGGGTATCCCTGAGTCCTTCAACGTCCTTGTCAACGAGTTAAAGGCTTTGGCATTGGATGTACGTACATATACAGACGATAAGGAATATATCGTTGAGGAGAGAGAATCTTACGACAATTACAGCGAAATGGATGAGTCGACAAGAGCTCTGCTCGACGGCGAGGATGCAGAGTCTCCTTCCGATATCTTCAGCGAAGGTTTCGTAGAGGCAGATGCTGAGGGCCATATCAAGGAAGAGGATTCCGACATGATGGACGATTCCTTTGAAGATGACGACATTTAAAGGAGATAGAAGAAAGATATGAATAATGCAAATCATCTTACTAAAATCAGTATTCAGCTTGCTTCTCCCGAGGTCATCAAGAGCTGGTCACACGGCGAAGTAAAGAAGCCTGAGACCATCAATTACCGTACACAGAGACCTGAGGTCGACGGACTCTTCTGCGAGAAGATCTTCGGACCCACAAAGTCCTGGGAGTGCCGCTGCGGCAAATACAAGAAGATCAGATTTAAGGGTTATATCTGCGACAAGTGCGGCGTCGAGGTAACAAAGAACACGGTTCGCCGTGAGAGACTCGGCCACATCCAGCTCGCCACACCCGTATCACACATCTGGTACTTCAAGACCCAGCCTTCAAAGATCGGTACACTGCTCGACCTTACAGTTAAGCAGCTCGAGAGCGTTCTTTACTACTCCAAGTACATCGTAATCGATCCGGGCAACAGCGTTGAGACCGGCATCAACAAGTATGACATCATCTCTGAAGATGAATATAAGAGAGTAAGAGAGAACTGCGGTAAGGATTCTTTCGTTGCAAAGATGGGTGCCGAGGCTATCAAGATCCTTCTTGCAGAGCTCAACATCGATGAGATCATCGAGCAGCTCAAGCAGGATAAGACAGGATCGGTAAGCACTCAGAAGAGACTCAAGATCAACAAGAGACTTGAGATCGCAGAAGCTTTCAAGGCTTCAGGCAACAAGCCCGAGTGGATGATCCTTGACGTAATCCCCGTTCTCCCTCCGGAACTCCGTCCTATGGTACCCCTGGACGGCGGCCGTTACGCTACTTCAGATCTTAACGATCTCTACAGAAGAGTTATCGGAAGAAACAACCGTCTCAAGAAACTTTTGGACCTTGGCGCTCCTGAGATCATCGTAAGAAACGAGAAGAGAATGCTCCAGGAAGCTGTTGACGCTCTGATCGACAACGGCCGTCACGGCACACCTGTAAAGGGTTCCACATCCGCTACGAGCAACAGACAGCTCAAGTCACTCTCTGACATGCTCAAGGGTAAGCAGGGCCGTTTCAGACAGAACCTCCTCGGTAAGCGTGTAGACTACTCCGGACGTTCCGTTATCATCGTCGGACCTGAGCTCAAGATGCATCAGTGCGGTCTCCCTAAGGAGATGGCATTGGAGCTCTTCAAGCCCTTCGTAATCAAGAAGCTTGTCGAACTCAACGACAAGCTCAACATCAAGACTGCAAGAAGACAGGTAGACGCAAGAGTACCTGAGGTATGGGACATCCTCGAAGAGATCATCAAGGATCATCCGGTACTTCTCAACCGTGCTCCCACGCTCCACAGACTTTCCATCCAGGCATTCGAGCCTGTACTCGTTGAAGGCCGTGCCATCAAGCTCCATCCGCTCGTCTGCACAGGCTTTAACGCAGACTTCGACGGTGACCAGATGGCTGTACACGTACCGCTCTCCGCTGAGGCACAGGCAGAGGCAAGATTCCTCATGCTCTCAACGAACAACCTCCTGAAGCCTCAGGACGGTAAGCCGGTTACGGTTCCTACACAGGATATGATCCTCGGCTGCTACTACCTCACAATGGAAGTAGAGCACGATAAGGGTGAGGGCATGTTCTTCTCCTCCATCGACGAGGCTCAGATGGCATATGACGAGCACCAGATCACGCTCCACAGCATGATCAAGGTCCGCATTACCAAGGAAGTAAACGGAAAGATGGAGACGGGTCTCGTAGAGTCCACACTCGGAAGATTCATCTTCAACCAGATCGTTCCCCAGGATCTCGGATTTGTCGACAGAACAAAGCCTGAGAATCACCTTAAGCTCGAGATCGACTTCAAGAAGCTCAGCGAGCAGAAGGAGAAGGCTGCAGAGTCCAAGGCAAAGGATCCTGACAAGGAATTCAAGTTCGAATTCGCTCTCGGCAAGAAGAAGCTCGAGAAGATCATCGCAAAGTGCATCGCCATCCACGGCCTCGAGAGGACAACGATATTCCTCGATGACGTTAAGGCAATGGGCTATAAGTTCTCCACCATCTCCGGTATCTCCATCGGTATCGAAGACATGATCATCCCTGACATCAAGGATAAGATGATCGCTGAAGGTGACGAGAGAGTCGAAGAGATCAACGAAGCTGCAGAAGAAGGATTCTTCACAGAGACAGAGCGTCACAACGAGGTCACGAAGATCTGGTCTGAGACGACAAACAACATCACCAAGGCTTTGATGGACAACCTGGACATCTATAACCCGATCAGGATGATGGCTGACTCCGGCGCCCGTGGTTCAAACAACCAGATCAAGCAGCTCGCAGGTATGCGTGGCTTGATGCAGGATACGACAGGTAACACGATCGAGATCCCGATCAAGTCCAACCTCCGTGAAGGTATGAACGTGCTGGAGTTCTTCATCTCCTCACACGGTGCACGTAAGGCCCTCTCCGATACGGCTCTCAAGACAGCCGAATCTGGTTACCTTACAAGACGTCTCGTCGACGTTGCCCAGGCAGTCGTCGTTACAGAGGAAGACTGCGGTACAGATGACTTCACATGGGTCAAGGAGATCACAGAGGTTTCCAACAAGCACGTTAACGTTATCAAGTCCCTTAACGACCGTCTCTATGGCCGTTATGCAGCTGAAGATATCGTAAATTACCAGACAGGCGAGATCATCGTTAAGAAGAACGAGCTGATCGACGCACTCAAGGCAGAGGAGATCTGCAAGTCTGTTGACCAGGCAAAGAAGGAAGCCGATGAAGCTAGAAAGGCTGTCAAGGAATCCGTCAAGATCAAGGGCGCTGAGACACCCGAGAAGATCGCAGAGCGCGACAGAAAGATCGCAGCAAAGGTTGCCGAGGCTGAGGCTGCAGGCAAGATCCTTTCGAGACAGCAGATCGAAGATCTGGGCAAGCTCAAGATCAGATCCGTATTCGACTGCCGCTCCAGAAGAGGCGTCTGCTCCAAGTGCTACGGTATCAACCTCGCTACAGGCCGTCCTGTTGCCGTCGGTGAAGCTGTCGGTATCATCGCCGCACAGTCCATCGGTGAGCCTGGTACACAGCTTACGATGAGAACGTTCCACTCCGGCGGTATCGCTGCTTCCGGTGAAGATATCACACAGGGTCTCCCCCGTGTTACCGAGATCTTCGAAGCAAGAGATCCTAAGGGTCACGGCATCATCTCTTCCGTTCCGGGTTCTGTCAAGATCGTTGAGAACGAGAAGACAAAGCAGAAGACGATCGTTGTAACTCCTGTTTACGACGAGGGCATCGATCCCATCCTGGATGCAAAGGGCAACCCCATCGAGAAGATGGAGTACAAGGTTCCTTCACACGCAACCATCACCGTTACAGACGGTCAGGTCATCGAAGCTGGCGACCAGATCATCGACGGTAAGATCGATCCTAAGGAGATCCTCAGAGTTAAGGATATCCGTGCCGTTCAGAAGTACATCATCTCCGAGATCACAAAGGTTTACTACACCGGTGGTGGTGTAAACATCAACGATAAGCACATCGAGATCATCACAAAGCAGATGATGAGAAGAGTCCAGATCGACGATCCGGGTGATACAGGCTTCATGACAGGTACGACTGTTGACTGGTATAACTTCATTTCCAGGAACAGGGATATCGAAGAGCAGAACAAGCAGATCGAGAACGAGGACGAGAAGCTCAGACCCGCTAACGGCAAGACGATCCTCCTCGGTATCGCAAAGGCTGCAAGCGCTTCTGACTCCTTCATGTCCGCCGCATCCTTCCAGGAGACTGCAAAGGTTCTCACAGACGCAGTCATCAAGGGCAAGGTCGATCCGCTCATCGGTATCAAGGAGAACGTCATCATCGGTGCGCTCATCCCTGCAGGTACCGGTATCAAGGCACACAGCGACATCACAGCTGTCCCTGTCATCAAGGCTAATGCCAAGCTTATCACAGGCCATGAATATGGTGAGGGAGAAGGCGATACGACACTCTTCGCCAACGATTACCTCGACCAGGTTCAGGCAAGGAACGAGCTCCTCGATGAGCAGGACCGCCTGGATTCACAGCTCGAAGCTGACGGGATCAAGGAAAAGAAGTAACTTTTTTGTCCCGTAATTGTAAAGCAACAGCGGGTATATAGAGTTTATAATGACGCTGGAGGAGTTTATTCTCTTCCGGCGTTTTTGTATGCTGTGCGTCAGGTCATCCTTTTCGGGATGATCGCAGACAAACGGCAGCTTTTGCGCCCAAGAATTGCCACAGATAACCGTTTCATGGGGTTGTATAATTGAAACAATCTATGAGAAGGCTTGGAGATTAATGAAGAAAGCAGTTTTGAAACATAACAGAAAGCAGCACATACTCGCCATCGCGACGGGCTTTTTTGCAGCTCTTCCGATAATCTGCCTGCCCATAGGTCTCCGCGAAGGCATGACTCCCGCAATGGCGGTTTCCCATGCTTATGAAGCCATTTTCGGCACCGGAAATGTCGAGACGGGCGAGGTAGTCATTGAGGAATGGGCTTTGGTCAGCAGTGCGGACGAGCTCATCAGCGCCGATGTGGGCGAACCCGTTTATGAAGGTGAGGGCACAGAGCCTACCGAATATACGGAAGTATGCGGCACTTCAAGTTATTCAGACATTCCGAAATATGTCATCTATCAGCAGTACGACGATTCAAATCTCCCGATCGAGCTTTTGGATCCCCAGTTCTTTGCTCCTGATGACACAACATATTATGTAAGAGCAAACCAGTCTATCCTCAAAGAGACTCCCGACATGGATTCTGTTACTCTCGTAAAGCTCCACCTGGGTCAGGAAGTTACACGTACCGGTGTCGGCGACACATGGTCTAGGATCAAGACTGAGAAGGGCGAGGAAGGATTTGTCCTCACCAATTCCATTCAGGATACGATGCTCTCTATCGAAGTCGACAGAACGGTATGGGTCGATACGGACAGCCTTATCGTAAGATCACAGCCTTCTACGTCTTCAGAAGAGGTAACGGTAGTTAACCAGGACGCAAAGCTCTACTGTAGCGCGATCGTAGGTGATAAATGGTACAAGGTAAAGACGACAGGCGGCAAGTCCGGCTACGTATATAAGTCATATACGACCACGAATCCCCCGCCGACGCCCACGCCCACACCCACACCCCGTCCGAGATCATCAGGCGGCGGTGGCGGCGGAAGCTACGGCGATACCAGAAAGCTCCCCAAGATCACGGGCTGCAACGGCGAGAGTATCGTAAGCATCGCTGAGTCCATGCTCGGTGTACCTTATGTATTTGCAGGTTCTTCTTCGAGCGGCATCGACTGCTCCGGTCTCGTAATGTACTGCTACGCACAGGTCGGTGTATCACTGCCGCACGGTGCCACACAGATCTGGCTCCACTCGGGCGTCAGCGTGCCGAGGAGCGACATCCAGCCGGGTGACGTTGTCTGCTACGACTACGGAAGCTACTGCGGCCACGTTGCGATATACGTCGGCGACGGTCAGGTAATCCACGCGTCGAGTACGAGAGGACGTGTATGTTACGGCAATGTCGACATGATGAGCATCAAGGCGATAAAACGTATAATCCAGTAAAACAACAAGCTGTCTCCGGTCGAAGAACTTCGCAAGCGGGACAGCTTTTTTATTTAGTGCATTTTTCGCCACCCTTTTTGGGGCGAAACTTCAATAACGATATCTTCAGATCAACCAGAATATCGTTTTCGGAGAAAAATCTTCAATAACGATATCTTCAGATCAACCAGAATATCGTTTTTGGAGAAAAATCTTCAATAACGATATCTTTGTATCAGCCGTGATATCGTTTTTGGAGAAAAATCTTCAATAACGATATCTTTGTATCAGCCGTGATATCGTTTTGGGAGGAAAATCTTCAATAACGATATCTTCGTATCAGCCGTAATATCGTTTTTAGAAAAAACTTCAATAAAGATATTTTCGCATCAGCAAAGGTATCGAAATATTGAATAGACATCCTTTTTCTATACCAGAATAACTATGCATTTTTTCAACCCTTTTTGTCCTCTCAGAGGGTCGGGTTGCGGCACCCGTGAGATACTCGTCTCCAAATTGCCACAAAGGATCTTTCAGTTCATAGTATAATCTGATGTAGAAAACACAGGTGGGGATTTAATGAGAAAACCGGTTCTGAGACAAAACAACAAATGGGGTATCCTTTCCATTGCGACGGGGCTGTTTGCCGCGCTCCCGATAATCTGTCTGCCAATTGGTCTGCGTGAGGGCATGTCGCCCGCCATGGTGGTGGCAAATGCGAATAACCGAGTAAACGGCGTAACCAATGTCGAGACAGGTGAAGTCGTGCTCGAGGAATGGGCGCTCGTCAGCAGTGTTGATGAACTCAGCAGCGGTATTACGGAAAACTATGAAGAACTCCCGGCAGGTACTGACCCCGTGGAATTATCTGAAGATATCAGCTTTTCTGATATCCCGAAATATGTCATCTATCAGAGATACGACGATTCCGATCTCCCGATCGAACTTTTGGATCCCCAGTTCTTTGCACCCGACGATACAACTTACTATGTAAGAGCCAGACAGTCGATCCTTAAGGAAACGCCTGACATGGATTCGCTGACCCTTGTCTCGCTTCACGTCGGACAGGAAGTAACGCGCACGGGCGTAGGCGACACCTGGTCGCGCATAAAGGTAAAGGATAAGGAAAATGAGTACGAGGGATTTGTCCTGACCAACACCATCCAGGATACGATGGTCTCGGTAGAGATCGACAGGACGGTATGGGTCGACACGGACAGCCTCATCGTAAGAGCCGAGCCTTCGACTTCATCTGAAGAGGTCACGGTCGTAAATCAGGACGCAAAGCTCTACTGCAGCGCGATCGTCGGCGATAAATGGTACAAGGTAAAGACCACGGGCGGAAAATCAGGTTATGTATACAAGTCTTATACGACCACGAATCCCCCGCCGACGCCCACACCCACTCCGACACCGCGTCCGAGAACGTCAAGCAGCAGCGGCGGCGGTGGCGGCGGAAGCTACGGCGATACCAGAAAGCTCCCCAAGATTACGGGCTGTAACGGTGAGAGTATCGTAAGCCTCGCTGAGTCCATGCTCGGCAAGCCGTATGTATTCGGAGGAACGACTTCGAGCGGCGTCGACTGCGCGGGCCTTGTAACTTACTGTTATGCCCAGGTCGGAATCAGCGTTGCAAACGGTTCAAACACCATCTATAAATCCTACGGCGTAAGTGTTCCGAGGAGCGACTTAAAGCCCGGAGACGTAATATGCTACGACTACGGCGGCTGGTGCGGCCACGTTGCGATCTACATCGGCGACGGACAGGTCATCCACGCGTCGGCTTCAAAGGGCGTGGTAAAATACGGTGTTCTCGACATGATGGGCATTATAGCCATCAAGCGGTTTATACAGTAACCTTGGACTTTATAACCTGCTTTGTTTTACAATCTCCTATAGCGAAAACGGGTCTTTTTCGAGTAAAATAGCGTCGTCCCAAAACACTGTACAGGAGATCGGAATATGGAAGACAGAACAGTCAGCGTATTTTTGGAAGAACTCTCTTCAGGCGCACCCACACCGGGCGGCGGAGGAGCATCCGCGGTATGCGGCGCGATAGCAGCGGCACTCGGTTCAATGGTGGGCAATCTCACGAGCGGAAAGAAGAAGTATGCCGAGTATCAGGAAGAGATAGAGATCGCCATCGCGAAATGCGGCTCACTCGTTAAAGAGTTCGAAGCACTCGGGAAAAAGGACGAGGAGGTTTTCGAACCTTTGGCAAAGGCTTATTCCATCCCCAAAGACCAGGAAGGAAGAGACGAGATCCTTGAAGGTGTTTTAAGACAGGCAAGCACCGCGCCTTTTGAAGTAGTCGAAAAGGCTTATGAGACATCACTTGTACTCGCCCGTCTTGCGGTCATAGGCTCAAGACTTGCGATAAGCGACGTGGGCGTTGCCGCTGCGGCATGCGAGACAGCCGCAAAGGGCGCTGCCATGAACGTATACATAAACACGAAGTCCATGAAGGACAGAGAATATGCGGAAGACCTTAATAAGAAGACCATAGATCTTGTAAACGAGACATCCGGGGTCTGCAGTAAGGTCTACGAAGAAGTAAAGACACTTTTGATCGGCGGGTAATAAACATGAGAAGACTGGGCGGCAAAGAAGTTGCGGACGAGATACTGGAAGAACTCAAAGTCAGAGTGGAGGCGCTGAAGGGCAGGGGCATAGAGACCAAGCTCGCCGTACTCCGCGTCGGCGAAAGAGACGATGACCTGGCCTATGAGAGAGGCGTTCTCAAGCGCTTTGAATCGGCAGGCGTAACGGTGGAAGTCACGGCTTTGGACAGCGGTGTCTCGCAGGAAGAACTCGACAGTACATTCGACGGCATCAATAATGATCCGAAGGTCCACGGCATACTTGTTTTCAGACCTCTGCCCAAGCCTCTTAGCGATGAACATATGAGAAGAACGATCGACTCCGGCAAGGACGTCGATTTCATGGATATCCGCAATATGGAAGACTGCCTTGCGGGAGTGCCCGACTGTTCGGCCCCCTGTACTGCGGAAGCCGTAATGGAACTTATCAGGCACTATCAGATAGAGACAAAGGGCAAGAAGGTAACGGTGGTCGGAAGAAGCCTTGTCATCGGCAAGCCCGTCGCTCTCCTTCTTACGACAGCAAATGCGACGGTAACCGTATGCCATACCAAAACGGTCGACATAGAGAGCGAGTGCAGAAATGCCGACATCATCGTCGCATGCTGCGGCGTACCCAAGAAGATAGATCCTTCTTACGTAAAAGAAGGTCAGATAATAATCGACGTCGGAATGAACGTCGATGAGGAAGGAAAACTCTGCGGAGACGTCGATTACGACGCCGTATCGGAGATCGCCGAAGCGGTTACTCCCGTACCGGGCGGCGTAGGCTCCATAACCACTGCGATCCTGTTAAAGCACGTGGTCAATAATGCTGAAAGGCAAGCCTGATGAAATCCGGCAAAGGATCAGATGACGGGAATCTGGCTGGGACGTTCAATGTCCGCAATGCCTGTCCCGCTGCAAAGAAATGCGGCGGATGTTCTTATGCCGGCAGGACTTATCTCGAACAGGCTGCGGCCAAATACAACAGAGTCAAAAGACTGATATCGCCTTTTTGCGAGGTGATGCACATCTACTACTGCGACGATCCGCTGTTTTACCGCAACAAGGTGCATTCCGCTTTCAAGAAGCTAAGGAACGGACACGTCATCTGCGGTCCTTACGAAACGGGTTCCCACCGCATAGTTGAAGTCGATTCATGCCTCATTGAGAACAAGACCGCGTCGGCGATAATAAGAGACTGCGCCGAGCTCGCGGAGAAACTGAAGATAAGCATCTACGATGAACGCCGCGGAGTCGGCGAATTAAGGCGCATCCTCGTAAGGACGGCCGATGCCACAGGCGAAGTGATGGTCGTTCTCATAATCGGCAGCAACGTATTCAGGAAAAAGAAGATATTCACGGATGAGTTGTTAAAGCTCCATCCCGAGATAACAACCCTTCTCATCGACATCAACAAGCGTCACGACTCCATGATCTTAGGCGGGACGGAGATCAGGAAAGTCATGGGCAAGGGTTATATCACGGATATAATTCTTGGAAAGAAGTTCAGGGTATCGCCTGAGTCATTCATGCAGTCCAATCATAAGATGGCGGAAATCCTTTATTCTGAGGCCATAAGGCTTGCCGATTTTACAGGCAACGAGGTATGCATTGACGCATACTGCGGAACAGGCTCGACGACATTGTCATTTGCTGATTCCGTAAAGAGCATCACAGGCGTCGAACTCAATGAACATGCTTACAGGGATGCCCTCGCGAACACATCGTTGAACAAGGTGGAAAACGCCAGGTTCGTTCATGCCGATGCGACCGAATACATGGAGAGGCTCGCAAAGCAGGATGCGAAGATCGACTGCGTCATCCTAGACCCGACAAGATTGGGCACCACATCCAGGTTCATCAGCGCCTGCAAAGAACTCGGTCCTTCAAAGATCGTTTATATCTCATGCTGTCCCGAGACGCTTGCAAGAGACCTTAAGGAATTCAGGGACAAGGGCTTCGAACCGTTCATAGCCGAGCCCGTCGAACTTTTTCCGTGGACAGATAAATTAGAGACCATCGTGATACTCTCAAATATCTCCAAGGCTCGAAAAAACTGAGCAAGCGGTCAGAGCCGCAGATGTTTTAAATCTAAGATCCTTTGTATTACAACGGCCTGACCAGCACGACGAAACGGTAGGTTCCGTTATTGTATTCGTAGACAGAGTATTCCCATGTCCAGTATTTCAGCGTTCCGTCTTTGTTCAGGTAGTCGAAGTTAAGCGGGAGCGATGTGTTCATGCTGTTGGAGGGACAGATCGTCTGGACCTTATATTCTTTCACGCTTTTGTTTTTTATGTCAGATGATTTTTCCGGGTTGGATGACATGGCATTTCTGATGGATGTTTCGGAGCCAGAGGGCAGGGCGGCGCACAATTCGTCAATGCTCGCGAACGGACATGTCTCAACCTGGAGATCGACATCCTGGAATCCGTGCGTGCCGCTCCTTTCCACGTAATTGGCCAGTTCCGGGATAAGGGCCTCCTTGCTTAAATATGTTTTTGTTTCGATTCCCGGTGCCTCGCTGACGTGCCATTTCGTGAGAGAATAGACAAACATATACATAAAACCGAAGTACAGTATGACGGGTGTTAATAAAATAATAAGGATCCTGAGGATGGGATGTTTTACCTGTTTGTTCTTCATAAGTCTTATCTCCCTGTAGCGGATTACCATGGTTGTTGTCATATTACCATCTGAATTATCGTTTTTCAAGCGAAATATATCGAAAAACGATATAGAATTTCTGTTAATCGCAAAATGACGATGTCCGGTTCCGCCATCCGGAATTTGTTTTTCTTAACAACAGACTTTCTGTTGTTAAGGGGAACAGGTGCAGTTTCGGTTGTTTAGTCAGGCGATAATCTGATAGTATTAGTCGGTGAAGGTCAGGGCCTGCCGTTATCAGGAAATGGAATGCCCGGCCTCATACGCAATTCGCGGAATAATTGACGGAGATAACTATGAATAAAAAACTGGTTTTCATCCTGGCAGCGGCTCTGCTGGCCGCAGGGATCACGGCATGCGGCAATGTGACCACCTCAAGTCAGACCGAATTTACCGGAGTGCTGACAAGAGAGACACAGGAGAGCAAAGATCCCTATAACGGATACAAGACCATATGTGTTTACTATAACGGCACAATGATAGAGGCGAAGGATTTCGATGAGTCCGGGCGCCTCGTAAAGGATCAGATCCTCGGCAACGACGGATATACCCTGATCTATGAATACGATGCTTTGGGCAACCTCATAAGGGATGACAAGCTCGGATTGGACAGCAAGAGCCTGGGCGGATACAGTTACGAATACGATGCTTCGGGTAATCTTACGAAAAAGACGTATATCGACAAGGACGGCAATAACGGGAAAGCTCATGTGTATGAATATGACGCTTCCGGCAACATGGTAAGGGATACCGAGACCGACCAAAACGGGACCAAGCTTCAGTGGATCGAATACGAATACGATCCTCTCGGCAATCCCGTGCTCCAGAAGCAGACTGATGCGGACGGAGGTTCTTTCGAGATAACGAATGAATACGAGTACAACGTCTACGGTGACATAATTAAGTCCCAGTGCTACAGGAGCGGTAAGAAGAGCGAGAGCGCCGAGTATGAATATGACGATGCCGGCAGAGTTACCAGCGAAAAGACTTTCAAGGCCGACGGCAAGATCAAGAGCTGGTGCGAATACCAGTATGACGCTTCAGGGTACAGGATTAAGAAACTGAGCCACACCGAAGAAGGCGGCATCTTCCAGATAACCACATACGACAACGACAGTGACGGCAACGTCGTCGTGGAGACAAAGGTCGACTCCGAAGGCGAGATCGTGGAAATGTACCAGTACGTCCTCTACTACTGATCCCGATAAATAAGCGAAAAAAATACACAGGATTCCAAAGTGACTAAATTGTCACTTTGGAATTCATTTTTTATGCCCGGCGGTCTGTTACCATTGGCATATCTTGAACAAGGAGAAACCTGAAATGGAATTATTGAGATGTGAGAATCTGAGCAAGATATACGGCACGGGGGATGGTAAGACCGTAGCTCTTCAGGATGTGTCCTTTACGGTCGAAAAAGGGGAGTTCGTATCCATAGTAGGCGCATCGGGAAGCGGCAAATCCACGCTGCTTCACATAATCGGAGGTGTCGACAAGCCGACATCCGGAAAAGTGTTCATAAACGGAACGGATATACACAGCCAGTCTGAAGACAAGCTCGCGATATTCAGGAGAAGACATATTGGACTGGTCTACCAGTTCTATAATCTGCTGCCCGAGCTCAACGTCGATGAGAATATCGTTCTTCCCCATATGCTGGACGGAAGAAAGCCTGACAAGGAAAGGCTCGACAAGATTGTTGAATATCTGGGCCTTTCAGACAGGCGGAGCCATCTTCCGGGTGAGCTTTCCGGCGGCCAGCAGCAGAGGGCGTCCATCGGAAGGGCGCTGTTCTCAAAGCCCGAACTGCTCCTGGCAGACGAGCCCACGGGCAATCTCGACAGAAAGAACAGTGCCGAGATAGTGGGACTTTTAAAGGAATCCAACAAGAGATTCGGCCAGACCCTGATCCTCATAACCCACGACGAGAACATAGCTCTTCAGGCGGACAGGATCATATACATGGAAGACGGAAACATCGTAAAAGATGACCGCATCAGGGTAACTGACTTAGCAGGCCGCGAATAATGGGGAAAAGGATAATAAGGAAACGTTAGTATGAGAAACACGAAGATAGTTCACCGGGTGACATTAAAGCACATGAAGATGAACGCCAGGCGTACGCTGATTTCTGTAATCGGCATCGCGCTCATGGTAATGCTCCTTACATGTGTGTTCGTCGGAAAGGATACGGTCTACAGGTATTTTGTGGATCTGGGCGCTGCAAAGTCAGGCTCGTATCACTATGCAGTCTATAACATCGACAGGGAAACTCTCGGAAAGATAAAAGAACTGGATCCCATAAAGGAAATCGGTGTAACGGAAGACCTGAAATACACGGAATTCGACAGGACCGGAAACCCGCAAAAGCCTTTCCTGAACATAAGAAGGTATTCAGCCGAAGCAATGGAGTATATGAACATCAACGTGACTGAGGGAAGACTTCCCGAAAACGGTGATGAGATCGTGATAAGCAGATCGGCCATTGAGGACGGCTCGTCCATAAAGATCGGCGATACCGTTGACTGCGCGACATTCCAGAGGTTCATGTCAAACACTGCAGAGTCGGGCTCAACGGTCATCCAGTATCCGATGCTCGAGATACCCGCCGAAGAAACGGTCGAGCTCCCTTACAATATGTTCTATTTCGTACCCGGCACGGAATTCGGTGACGAGTTCTATGAGACGCACGAAGAGATCCACGAGATGACAGGATTTACGCACACCTATAAGGTTGTCGGCATAATAGAAACTCCGGGATTCGAAGAGCCCGGATGTGCATGGTATGCCGCCATCACACAGGTCGATGAGTCTTCGCTCTACGGTGATGTTTTTAACGCTCTCATTATTACGGACGAAAAGAAGGTCCCTGCGAATTTTGTCGTTACGCTCGGTGAGATCGCTGGATATGTGAACGTCCACTCCAACGACAGCGTTCTCATTTTCTCCGGAAACTCTTCAGACAATTCTCTGAATTTCATAGTCGTCGCAGCGCAGGTGTTCTTCGTGATCCTTATCGTGCTTATTTCGATAATGCTCATATACAATGTTTTCGCGCTTTCCTATGATGAACGCGTAAAGTATCTGGGCATGCTCTCATCCGTCGGCGCGACAGGCAGACAGAAGAGAAGCTCGGTATACTTCGAGGCATTCGTTCTCCTGCTCCCGGCACTCCCGGCAGGCATAGCCGCGGGACTCGGCATTGTCAGGATCGCATCCGATATCGGAGCTCCCATGGCGCAGAAACTCTATGATTTCGATGCCGTGCAGAGCATAAACCTGAGACCTGCTCTTGAGGTTAAGCCTGTTACTGTTGCTGCCGTGCTTATCTTAAGCGCCGTCACGGTATTCATTTCCGCTCTTATCCCGGCCCGTAAGATAAGCAAGGTCGGCCCGGTCGAGAGCATTAGGGGAAATGCCGGCAAGGCAAGAAAGCACGGAAAGAGCAAAAACCCTGACAAGCTTATCACGGGATCTGCCGAAGGCATGCTCTCCTCAAGATCTTTCAGGAACGGCAGGAGCAGATCCCTGGGCATCATAAGAGCGGTATCGATATTCCTGCTCGTTACGACGGTGGTTTATTTCGCTGCATCGCTCCTCATGCAGATGGTCGACTTCAAACTTGTCGACGACACCGTACATTACAAGTACTACGAAGACAGGGATTACGCATTTGTCATGTCCCTGTCGGGTGATGACGACTGCGATCCTGATGAGGTCATGAACTCGATCAAAGAGATGGACGGCGTTACGGATTTAAAGGTCTGCAGATCTTCAAGCATGATGTTCTATTTGGACAACAGTGAGCTGAGTGATGAGTATTGGGACGCTTTATACGATATTTTATGTCTTTATTATCCGGATGGAGAATTCTCGAGGGAAACATTCAACGAGAATTATAAGGAACGCGGAGAAGGCACAGGTAATCCCATAGATGTACTGGTTTTTGAAGATGAAGATTTCGCTAAGATAGCAAAGAAAGTGAAAGCTGAAGATTACGAAGAAGGAGAACTGCCCTGCATCATCCTTGATACGGCATCGATCTCCACGGATTCATACAGGATCTACGGCAACCATGCAAGAGATTACAGATATCTTCAGATAGACAGTCCCTTGGTTGCCGAAAAAGGCGGGGAACTCCCTATATATCCGTATACACTGACACGCGAACAGGCGGCCGAATTGGGATACGAAGCAGATCAGATGGCGTTCCCCGAGATCGAGCTCGACGGACCTCTTAACCTTAAGGTGATCGCAAAGGCTGATATGGATGACCTGAGTGACTACCTGGATGGAGATCCCGGATTTGACGTACGCATCATCGTCCCCATGAGCGTTGCCGGATACATGGAAAGATTATCCACCGACCGTATGGATGTGGAGATCTATTTTAACTGTGATGACGAGGCGAGCCTTTCAAAGATCTCGCTTCTCGAAAAGCAGCTCGTAAACGACGACATAACGGGTATCCTTGCCCGTACATCCAGAGTCGCCGAATTCAAGGAGATCATGGCATACCTGATCAAGATCGTGCTGGTAATATTCACTGCGATCGCTTCATCGATCTGCCTTCTCAATGTATACAGTTCCATCTCCGCGCTCATGGTGTCAAAGCGGAAGAGCTTTGCCGTGCTGAAGTCGGTCGGCTCAACGTTCAGGCAGCTCCTGACGACTGAACTTCTCGGGAGTGCAAGGGTACTGGTATGGTCATTCCTCGTGGCAGCGCCTTTCGTGGCAGTCATATGCCTGTGGCTCTCAAAGACGCTCATCAGGAGATTCGGCTACTTTACTGTCAGCTTCCCGTGGGCCTATGTACTGATCATTTCCTGCGCGATAATCCTGTCGGTCATCATCATGACCATCGCATGCTTAAGGCGCGAGAATAAGATTGATATAATAGACGAGATAAAACGTGAAAGTGTCTGACGCATGGTACTGGTGGTTGAAGACGACAGCATAATAGCAGAAGGCTTAAAGCTTGCACTGACAGGCGAGGGTATGGAAGTTACCCTCGCTTCTTCTGTTGCCGAAGCTTTCGCCGCTATTGAGAGCGATGAGCCGGGCAGGAAGATCGATTTCTGCCTTTTGGACATGACGCTTCCCGATGGAAACGGCATGGAGATCTGCACGAAGGTAAGAGAGTCTTCCGAGATGCCGATCATCTTCCTTACCGCGATGGATGACGAGATCCACACGGTACTGGCTTTCGACAAGGGCGCCGATGACTATATTTCGAAGCCTTTCCACATCAAGGAACTTATCGCCAGGATGAAGCGCCTCATGAAGCGCACCAAGTCATCCGCAAATACCGTCTGCAGGATCGGAGACAACAACATCGACATTACGAATGCGAAGATGTCCAGAGGCGGCGAGGAGATCCCGCTGACCGCCATGGAGTACAAACTTCTTCTGGTATTCATCAATCACGCCGGCGAGATCCTCGACAGGGACCGGATACTGAACATCCTCTGGGACGATGTCGGGAGCTTTGTAAACGACAACACCCTGACCGTCTATATAAAGAGGCTCAGGAGCAAGCTCGCCGACGATGAGGGCAGATACATAGAGACCATCAGGGGACAGGGGTACAGGCTTAATCTATGAACCCTTATCTGATACTGTCGATTGTCCTTGCCCTGATAGTTGCCGCACTGGTTATCTATATCGTGCTGGATAAGATCAAGAGGAAAAAGGAACTCGACGAACTGATTGAATTCCTGACCAGGGTGCAGGACCGCGACAGTTTCCCGGAACTGGGCCGCGAAGCCGAGGGCCGCATGCTCATCTTAAGAAGCGAGATCTATAAGCTTGCCTCGACCCTCCAGGAGGAATATGCGGGTGAGGTAAAGAAGAATGCCTACATGGCGGACATGCTCTCAAACATCTCACATCAGATAAAGACTCCGCTTACCGCGATAAACCTCATGACGGATGCCCTCAAGAACGGCAATCTCGATGAGGCCCAGAGACGCCGCTGCATCGCGAACATCGAGACGCAGACAGATCACATAACCTGGCTTGTCAGAACTCTCCTGACACTGGCCGAGATAGATGCCGGAGTGCTCGTTCTCAAGAAAGAAGACATCAGCGTTAGTGAACTCGTGGACGGCATCGTGTCAGGCATTGCCATTGAAGCCGACATAAAGGACGTATCGATAGACATCGATGTGTCGCCCGAAGACAGGATAACATGCGATAAGCGGTGGACGTCAGAAGCGCTTTCCAACATCATCAAGAATTCACTGCAGCATACGGGTGAGGGCGGCAGCATAAAGATCTCCTCGGAAGAGACGAACGTCTCCGTCAACATCAGGATAGAAGACACCGGCTGCGGTATCTCCAAAAAGGACCTTCCGCACATCTTCGACCGCTTCTACCACGGTGAGAGATCGGATCCGGGCAGCAACGGGATAGGTCTTTCCCTGTCAAAGCAGATAATCAACTCCCAGAACGGAACGGTTTCCTGCGAGAGCGAAGAGGGAAAGGGGACTATTTTCGAGATAAAGATATATAAGTCTGCAACTCTTTGAAAAACCCTGTATAATATGTCGCGGTATAAGTTTTGTTTATAACGCGGAGTGCATTTAATGATCTATAACAACATTCTTGAGGCAGTAGGCAATACCCCCCTCATCAAGCTTAATCGCATAGTACCCGAAGGCGCGGCAGATATCTTCGTTAAGAACGAAGGCCTCGACGTCGGAGGTTCCATCAAGACGCGCACGGCGCTCAACATGATCGAGCGCGCCGAGCAGGAAGGCAAGCTCAACAAGGACAGCATCATAGTCGAGCCAACGAGCGGCAACCAGGGCATAGGCCTTGCGCTTATAGGCGCCGTAAAGGGTTATAAGACGATCATCATAATGCCTGATTCCGTAAGCCGCGAGAGAAGTCTCCTCGTTAAGCACTACGGTGCCGAGGTCATCCTCATCCACGACGACAACGACATCGGCAAGGCGATAGACGACTGCCGCAAGAAGGCAGAAGAGATCGCCGCTTCCGATCCCAGGGTATTCATCCCCCAGCAGTTCGAGAATCCCGCCAATACCGAAGCGCAGTATGCATATACCGCCAAAGAGCTCCTCGAGGCAATGGACGGCCGTGTTATCGACGGCTTCTGCTCGGGCATCGGCACCGGCGGCACCATCACGGGTATAGGCCACGCTTTGAAGGAGGCGAATCCTTCCACGGTCATCTGGGCGGCAGAACCCGAGAACGCAGCCATATTGTCCGGCGGCTCTATCGGCACCCATGTCCAGATGGGCATAGGCGACGGACTTATCCCCGGCATCCTTGATACAACGGTTTATGACGACATATGCATCATAACTGACGAAGAGGCTCTCGACACATCGCGCAGACTGACACGTGAAGAGGGCATGATGTGCGGTATCTCATCAGGCACCAATGTTGCCTGCGCCATCAAGCTTGCAATGAAGCTCGGAGCAGGAAAAACAGTTGTTACGGTTCTTCCTGACACTGCAGAGAGATACTTCTCAACTCCGCTTTTCCAGGACTGATATCTTTAAAGACATTTGCTATTTTATTACCCGCTAAAACCTGTGTTTGAGTCTTAGCGGGTGTTTTTTGGGGTGAAAACTTGCAAAACTACACCAAAGGTGTAAAATTACACTATTGATAGTTTGACCATCAAAGGAAATCGGGAAAGAACATGAAACGCGAAGAGTTCATCAAGGCTGTAAGCAGCAAGCTCAAGCTCATCAGGACTGAGTACGGAATTACCCAGGAGGCGATGAGCGAGATGCTCGGCATCTCCAAGAAGACTTTGGTCGAAACCGAAAAGGGCAGGAGAGAACTGTCCTGGACCGAAGTTATCGCGGTGGCGTCAGTTTTTGAGAAGAGCGAAGTGCTTCAGGGGATAATGGGCGGTGATTCGGGCGATGTCATCCATGCGCTCGCTTTTGAGGACAGGCACATCCAGTATCCGCCGACAATGGGTGGAAAGGTCTGGTGGCGGGTGATAGATGAAAAGAACGGCATAAGGCTTCAGCAGAATTACGTCACAGGACATTACAGGCTTCTTGATAAGGATGACTGCAGGCTGATCTCGTCTTTTGACAGAAGCGAAGTTGAAGAATACAGGGATTCACTGGGGAGGAAATAAGCATGTCAACGTATAACATTGAGCGGTTCTTAAGTAATATCGGGAACTTGGCAATATGGGCGGCTCCGGTTGTCCTTTTCATTGTCTTTTTGGTCCTGTTCATAGTTAATTTGAGAAAATTCAAGAAAGAAAGGGCTAAACCGTTTAAGGTCAAAGCAATAGTATTCGGATGTCTTTCAGGATATTTCCTGCTTACGGTCGCCGGTGAGATCTGTCTGATGCTGTTCCTTGCTGCGGCAGTGGCGCATATGTGAGGTAGGAAATATGAAGGATAAGACTTTTGTAATCATATTGGCGGCAATAATGGTCATTGGAATAGGGACTACTGCTGCACTCTTGATCCACGGATACAATCTTTGGAAAGAGATCTCGATAGTCGAGATGATCGCGAATTGGGGATGCTGATATGGAAAGGAAAAAACTTGTAAAGCAGCTTGCCGTCATTGCTTTGTTTATTGTTCTGTTTGCAGGTCTTGATCTGGCAATTTATCAGCTGTTTATAAAGAGAGTCATAAGCCACCACACGCCCGGCATGCAGAAGATGAGCGTTGAAGTGGCAAACTACGTGCCTTTTACGGGTTCCGAAAACGTTTTTCCGGCAAAGGATGCGGAAAAACTTGAAGGTGACATCCCGACGATCGACGGTGCCGCTGCTCTGCTCCCTGTTTATGCGGGCTTTGTTGAGAGCATCTACCCTGAAGATTCCGTCATATATAAAGGTGAAGACTACGATACAGCGAGCGCCATGCATTACACGAATACGAGAGGCGCCTACAAGGATATCGTCGACGGGAATGCCGACATAATAATATGTGCGCAGCCTTCGGATGAGCAGCTCGCATATGCGGCGGAGAAAGGCGTTGAGCTCGAGATGGTTCCGATAGGATCTGACGCTTTCGTTTTCATAGTCAATTCCAACAATCCCGTATCGGACATTTCGATAGAACAGATACGGGGCATCTATTCCGGACAGATCACAAACTGGAGCGAACTCGGCGGAAATAACATGCCGATCGCAGCGATGCGGAGAAATAAGAACAGCGGTTCCGAGACCGCTCTCGAAAAGCTCATGGGCGACCTTCCGATAAAACCTGACTACACGGCGCTTTTCGGCAGCCCAATAGGATTCTCGTTCAGGTATTACGTGACGGGAATGCTCGCTGAAGGCGGAGTTAAGATCCTGACGATAAACGGTATTTCGCCCACGTCCGAGACGATAGCCGACGGCTCATATCCTGTGGCGGGAAATATCTATGCGGTCTACCGCAAAGGCGAGACAAACGAAAATGTATACAAGGCGATCGATTTTATGCTGTCGCCGGAAGGTCAGAAGATAATCGAAGACAGCGGATATATCCCTTTAGGGCAGTAATTATTGGTGGAATACAACAAAACGAGATGCATTTGCCAATAAAATACTGTTATTGCTCAAATGCCTTTGTGGATTTACTTTTTTTGTGAGTTGTGTAAAAATTTCCTCATGACATCCAATATGCATGTCAAAATTCAAGGAGGGTCTGTAAATGGAAACTACAAAGAATAAGCAAATCGTTGCATTGGTATTAGGTATTGCTTCCCTTGTTATCCCTAACATCGGAACATCAATTGCTAACGCTATCGACACATCTACAAATGACGGTTCACTTACCTATGGTATCATCGTTATCGTTGCTACATTGGCAGCTATCGTTGTTGGTATTATCGGTATGATCAAGTCAGCTGGTGCCAGAAAAGAAGCTAAGGCTGCTGGCGAGAAGCAGATTTTTGCTACGATCGGTCTTATTACATCTATCGTAGGTACAGTTGAGAGTGCTATCGTATTCTTCTCTTGCGGTCTCTGCATTGCTTGTGCTGCTTGCGCATTTGCGGCTTCAGTGTAATAGCATAAATCCATTTAAAACTTATGAGGTCAGTTGCTTATATCTTTAAGTAACTGACCTTTTTAAATATAATAAAGGTTATTCATGTATCCATTTATTGAGATATTCGGCAGGACTATAGGAACTTACGGCATAATGGCAGCTATTGGAATGCTTGCCAGTGCCTTGTGTTGCTATCTGCTTTTAAGAAAAAAAGAAGTTGATATTGAAGATATCGCCATGACCGGTCTGATCTTCGCCGCCGGAGCCGTAATCGGTGCACATATAGTTTACGGATTTACCAATACGGATAAGATCATCGTATTATTCAAGAACATCAAGGACTATAACTTTATAAGTTTTGTTCAGACGCTGTTCGGAAACTATTTCGGCGGCATGGTGTTCTACGGAGGTCTTATAGGCGGTCTGATCGCGCTTGTCATTTCAGACAAAGTATCCCAGAAGTATTTCAGGGGAGATGTCATGTTTGATGCCGTAGCCGTTGCCATTCCTCTTTTCCATACATTCGGCCGTATCGGATGCTTTCTGGGCGGATGCTGCTATGGCGTAGCATGTGATGTGGGCTTCACGGCACACGGAAACACGCTGTATCCGGCCTTAAATGATGTTAACAGGCTTCCTATACAGCTTATTGAATCAGGACTTAACCTGATCCTGTTTTTCGTTTTGCTTGTGCTTTACAAAAAGAAGAAGTTCCAGCACAGGATGCTGATCGTGTATTTTTATATCTATCCGGTCATCAGATTTATAGATGAATTCTTCAGAGGAGATGAGATCAGAGGATTCCTTTTCGGATTGTCCACGTCACAGATAATAAGCATACTGCTGTTCTTATTTGCGGTAGCCGTCACGGTAATTGACGTCAGTAAAGGGAAACTTCAAAAAGGACAGACGCCTGTCAATACATAAGCAACAAAAAATGCCGTCCGGGATTCCCGAACGGCATTTGGCATTAATGACGTTTATTAGTAGCTTGAAACGCCTGCAGCTGCTGCAGCAGCAACAATGATGATCATGATAGCGCCTACAACGATGTTGAGGATGAGACCGATGATACCTGTGATCTTACCAACTTTTGTGAATGTGTTCTGAACACCTTCCTTAGCGCACTGGCTGCCGAGAACGAGGCTTACGATAGCGGGAATGAGACCAGCTCCGTAACATTCGCAAAGTACGATAGATGCGATGCCGCATGCCATGCAAGCGATTGACTTGCCCTTAGACTGACCCTGTACAGGTGTGTTTTCTGCCATTTGAATGACCCTCCAAATAATAATATTCAGGGATTTCGCTATTTGTTCTACCCCATGCACCGTTGATTTTATCAAAAGCTTATGTGAATGTTAATGGAGTTTCGGCCAAAAAGTTTGACAATCAAATTACTTTTTTGGTATGAATTGACAAAAGGCTTTGAGGTTCGTTCAGAACGGCAGATAAATCATACACAAAGCCCGAAATCTATCATTTACTTTTGGCTTCTGATTAATTATTATTCTTGTGTATTTTATTCTAAAAGGAGTAATGCTATGGATATTTCACCACTTCAGAAGGCAAGATATGAGTATCAGCCCAAGCTTCCGGGCATGCTTAGAAACGGTATCGCTGAGATCAGCGTACAGGAAGGTGCTGCCACACAGTCTGTTGCAGACCAGGATAAGATCAAGGCTCTTTTCCCCAACACATATGGTAAGCCCGAGATCACATTCGTTAAGGGCGCAAATACATCCGCTGCTAAGAAGCAGGTAGTAGGCGTAATCCTTTCCGGCGGCCAGGCTCCGGGCGGACACAACGTCATTTCCGGTCTTTATGATGCTTTGAAGGCAACAAATCCCGAGAACAAGCTCCTCGGTTTCAAGAAGGGACCTGACGGACTTCTCAAGAACGACTATGTTGAGTTCGATGACAAGTTCATCGATGCATACAGAAACACAGGCGGATTCGACATCATCGGTTCCGGCAGAACAAAGCTCGAGACAGTTGAGCAGTTCCAGACAGTTGCTAACTACGCAAAAGAGAACGGCCTTACCGCTATCGTCATCATCGGCGGTGACGACTCCAACACAAACGCTGCCACACTCGCTGAGTACATGGCTGCCAACAACACAGGCATCCAGGTCATCGGCTGCCCCAAGACGATCGACGGCGACTTGAAGAACGAGGATATCGAAGCTTCTTTCGGTTTCGATACAGCTACAAAGACATATTCCGAGCTCATCGGCAACATCGAGAGAGATGCTAACTCCGCAAAGAAGTATTGGCACTTCATCAAGGTTATGGGACGTTCCGCTTCCCACGTTGCTCTTGAGTGCGCACTTGAGACACAGCCTAACATCTGCCTCATCGGTGAGGAAGTTGCAGCTAAGAAGATGTCTCTTGCTGACATCACAAACCAGATTGCTGACTCCGTTGAGAAGAGAGCAGCTAACGGCGACAACTTCGGTGTTGCCATCATCCCTGAGGGTATCGTAGAGTTCGTACCTGAGTTCTCCGCTCTCATCGCTGAGATCAACGAGCTCCTCGCAGGCGAGAAGACAGCTCAGTTTAATAGCCTTCCTGACTGGAACGCTAAATATGAGTTCATCAAGGCCGGCCTTTCCGCTGATGCTTTCAAGGTATTCGACATCCTTCCTCAGGGCATCCAGCAGCAGCTCTTCCTCGAGAGAGATCCTCACGGTAACGTTCAGGTATCCCTCATCGAGTCTGAGAAGCTCTTCTCCGAGATGGTCAAGAACGAGCTCGCAAAGAGAAAGGAAGCTGGCACATACAAGGGTAAGTTCGGCGCTCAGCACCACTTCTTCGGTTATGAAGGCCGCTGCGCATTCCCTTCCAACTTCGATGCTGACTACTGCTACTCTCTGGGCTTCAACGCATTCATGCTCATCCAGTATGGTTACACAGGATACCTCTCAAAGGTTTCCAACATCTCCAAGCCCGCTGATGAGTGGGTTGCAGGCGGTATGCCTATCACAAAGATGATGAACATGGAGAGGAGAAACGGTGCAGACAAGCCGGTTATCAGAAAGGCTCTCGTTGAGCTCGACGGCAAGCCGTTCAAGTATTTCGAAGCAAACCGTGAGAAGTGGGCAGTTGAGACTGCATTCACATACCCCGGTGCCATCCAGTACTTCGGACCCTCAGAAGTTTGCGACAGAACAACAGTTACACTCGCACTCGAGAAGGGCTGATACCTGACTTAAATATCAGATCGATCAAGGGCTGTTCCTTAGAGAGCAGCCCTTTTGCATACCGTGTATAATTTACTTATGAGCAAAAAGAGTCAGACAGCGGAAATGATCATTAATGCCGTTATCGTTATTCTTACGGTGACCGGTACTGTTCTCATGCTCACCGGAAAGCCCGAAGAGGGAGCGCTGCATTCGACAGGTATAGAGAACTTCAAGTTCTACACTGTCCTTACGAACGTGTTCTGCGGCGTCATCGCGGCTGTTTATCTGGTGTTGTGCCTTCTCAATAAGAATACTGACAGGATGGCGGCTTTAAAGCTCGCGGCTGTATGCGGTGTGGCGATAACATTTGCTGTTGTTGCGTTCATGTTCGGGCCATTATACGGTTATCCGCAGTTCTACAAGCGGGGCAATCTATTATTCCATCTTCTGGAACCTCTGACGGCAATGACGGAATTCATCTTCGTCAAGCGGAAAAAGATGCCGTTCAGGTTTACGGTGATCGCGGCGGTTCCGACGCTCCTTTACGGCATCGGTTACCTTTTGAACATCCTGATAAACGGGATCGGCGGTCCCTGGCCTTATACCAACGATTTTTATGCTTTCTTAAGCTGGGGCTGGCCTGTGGGCATCCTGATATTTACCGTGATAACTCTGTCGGCTTTCGGAGTTGCCTGCATATTCAGGGCGGTAAGCAACAGGCGGGCCGTGCGTTGAAATTGCCCCTTTTCGGTCGCAAATAATCCTGATGACAATGTTAAGATAGTGAGCGGGGAAAAGGAGAACTCATATGAAAAGATCCGAGATCAACAAAGCGCTTAAGCGCATGGAAAGCGTGACGGAGGAGCTGAAGATAAGTCTTCCGCCGTTCTGTCATTTCACGCCGGAAGAGTGGCTTTCCAAAGGCCATGAATACGATGAGATCAGGGAAAACATGCTCGGCTGGGATATAACGGATTACGGTCTGGGCGATTTTGACAAGGTCGGATTCTCGCTGATAACTTTGAGAAACGGCAATCTCAAGGCAAAGGATAAATATCCCAAGTCCTACGCGGAGAAACTCCTGTTCATCGAGGAAGGGCAGTATTCGCCCAATCACTTCCACTGGAACAAGATGGAGGACATCATAAACAAGGGCGGCGGAAATCTGCTGATCAGGGTCTACAACTCACTCTCGGATGAAGAGATCGATAAGGAGAGCGATGTCACCGTTCACACTGACGGCAGGACATATCAGGTTAAGGCCGGAACTCAGATAAGGCTTACTCCCGGAGAGAGCATCTCGATACAGCCTTATCTTTATCATGATTTCGAAGTGGAGAAGGGAACGGGGGCGGTGCTCCTTGGCGAAGTGTCCCAGGTAAATGACGACAACACAGACAACAGGTTCAATCCGCCGGTCGGAAGATTCCCCGAGATAGAGGAGGACGAGCCGCCGTACAGGCTCCTGTGCAACGAATATCCGCCCGCTGAATAGAGGGTAATTGCACAAAGCGGCATGGCTTTTGTAGCAAAACGGTAACTTATATGTAAGGTGTTTCTGCCTTGACTTAAAAAGGGTACTAAAGCATTATTATCATGAATATTTATGTTTTTTAACAGGTGGTATTGATTTGAAAAAGAAAGCGGAAAATAAAGAACAGAGCTTTTTCGAGCGCTTTTGCTCGGCTCAGGAGAACAAGGCCAGATTAAGCCTTATCCTCGCGGCAGTGCTGGTCGTCGGTACGATCGGCTCCGTATGCACCGCGGCCATCACGCTCAAAGCGGATTCATCCGTTCCTTCGGAGAATCTGGAACTCAACACCGCAGAGCAGTTCCTTGCAAGGGCAGCGATCGAAGCTTCCGAGAGCGGGGAGATCGAATTCGTATCAGCTGAAGATTATATCGAAGAGACAACATCCGTCGAGCCCAAGGAGACCAAGCGCGGCGGACTTACGGGCGAGCATGTCGTCGACGTGAGCGACTTAAAGTCCCTGACGGACGAGGAACTCGTTGAAGCCATCAAGGCGGGTAAGGCAGGCGTTATCGCGAGGAGCGATATCGACACGGACCAGTCCCAGAACCAGAACAACGTTCACCACGGTTCGGGCGGAAACGCACCTGCTGCAACCGATACGCCGACACCGGTTCCGACAAATGTCCCGACACCGACGCTCGCGCCCATAACGATGGTCAAGTACCAGCTCGGAATAGACATCTCCGAGTTCCAGGGCAACATCAACTGGTCGAAAGTTAAGGCTGACGGTATCGATTTCGCATTCATCAGATGCGGCGGCCGCGGCTGGGGTGAATCGGGCAAGATCTATGAGGACACCAAGTTTGCCACCAACGTCAAGAACGCCAGGGCGGCAGGCATCAAGGTCGGTGCATATTTCTTCTCACAGGCGCTCACTCCTTACGAGGCTCTCGAAGAGGCTTCCATTACACTGTCGAAGGTCAATAGTGTTACGATGGATCTTCCCGTCGTACTCGACTGGGAGACAGGCGGCGGATACAGGACCGAAAACCTGAAGGGTGAAGACTTTGCAAACGTCATCACAGCTTTCTGCAGCACCATCGCGCAGAACGGCTACACACCCTGCGTATATCTCAATACGGGCGACATCAACAACAGACTCGGAAGCTATTCCGGAGAGATCCTTTCCAAATACAAGCTCTGGTATGCATATCCTTACAGCTGCTACAGTGACGGCAGTATGTACAAGGCCGGCGACACGATCCCGCCCAGGAGCTTCTCATATGAGTACTGGCAGTATTCATGGCACGGTAAGGTATCCGGCATCAGCACCGACGTCGACCTGAATATCAGGATCATGGGCAAGACAACGCTCAACGCGCCCGAGGTTAAATTAACGAACACGGCCATTACCAGCGGAGTCGGACAGACGATCGATCCTTTGGAAGGCGTATCGGCCAAGACATCCCAGGATGAGACCACGACGAGCGGGATCACCTATGAGATCACGGATGAATCCGGTCAGAAGGTATCGCTCGAGCAGGCTCAGCAGAAGATAGGAAAATATACGATCACATATACTTACAAGGATTCGTTCCGCGGATCGGTAACCGCTTCCGCTACATGGGAAGTAGTGCAGGCAGTATCGCCTACGCCGACGCCTGCGGAGCAGGAAGCTGAGACTTCCGTCACACCTTCTCCCACTCCGGCTGAAGGCGAGACCGGAGACAACCCGACTCCGACACCTGTTGACCAGGAGCAGGGCGGTGAGACGACCGAAACACCGACACCTACACCTGTTGATCAGGAACAGGGCGGTGAGACGACTGAAACTCCGACACCTACACCTGCAGAGCAGGGCGGCAGCGGAGAGACCGGCGGTTCATCCGGAGAAGGCGGAGACAACGGCGGTTCAACCGAAGAGACAGGCGGAGACAATACCGCGACGTAACATTCGTTAAGGCACATAAAGGATGGACACGAAGCTGACAGGCGATCCCGCGATGCGGAATCTTGAAAGAAAGATAAGGTCCGAGATTGAGAAGCTCCTTCTCATTTCAACTGTCGTGTGCTTGTGTCTGGAGATCGCCCTTGCGTTTTATTACTACATAATCCAGGATCTCGGTCAGCCGCTTAAGTCCTATATAGAGTTCAGGATACTTGTTCCCTTCGGGATAAATATGCTCCTGTGGCTCATCACCAGGTTTTCGAACAGATCGGGGAACAGCACCGACAGCACGAAGAACAGGGTGTGCTCCATTTCGACTCTTGTGATGACGGGCGTAATATCGCTCGCGCACAGCTATTTCATCCCCTTATGGATACTGCCGCTGTTCGTCGTCATGTTCAGCTCGATCTTCCACGATGACTTCCTTCAGAAGATCCAGGCGGGAATCTGCTTCGTCCTTATCCTGTACTCAGGCATACTGCATATGTACGATTACCCTACGGAGAGGACGTTCACGATCATCTGCATCGTGATCGCGGAGATAATGGCGATCATAGTAAGTCTTATGTCTTTCAAGCTCGAATCCTACACCAAGATGAAATTCCTCATCACGGAGAGGAGCCTCACCGGTGACGGCAAGTTGGATACGGACAGCGTTACTGGCGTGTACACCAAGGCATTCCTGACCGGAGAGGCCGAGAAGATCCTCTCGCAGACAAATGAGAACGAGCCCTGCGGCATTGCCGTCCTGGATATAGACGATTTCAGGCTTATAAACGATGAGATAGGACATGACAAGGGAGATGACGTTCTCCGCGCGCTCGGTTCCATCCTGTCAGACTATATCGATGCCGGCACCCTGATCGGAAGGTACGGCGGCGAGAAGTTCGTGGTCTTATTCACTAATGCGGTTCCGGAAGAGAACATGGAAGATCTCAACCGCATGCGTAAGGAATTCGCGAAAAAGAAGTTTTCTTTCCTGGACAGGTCCGTTACATTCAGCGGCGGATATGCCTGGTTTGATATGAAGACGGATCTCTCCAGGGCAGTTCGGGAGGCTGAAGAGGCACTTGCAAGGGCAAAGAATTCGGGTAAGAATAAGATAGTCGCGAGCGATGAAAGTGACGAAAGTGAGGAATGATACATGGCTAAGACAAAGACCCAAAAGAAGAACAAGATAAGTGACTACAATGTCGGTACGATAATCGTCGACATCGTTATGCTCTTCCTGGGACTTATATTCTTTATCGGAACTCTGGCAGGCAAGGGCGATGACATCGCGGCGGGCTTCGTCAGGATCGTCGGCGGTGTGCTCGTAATAGTCGGCATCTTCGAACTTATCAACTTCTTAAGGATAAAGGATAAGACGATCTTCGACTGGATCGTGCTCATAATCGGAGGCGCGATAGCGGTTACCGGAGCCATATTCCTTATCAATCCCGCTCCCATCATTGCGATATTCAACTTTGTTTTCGGCATAATCGTATCGGTATACGCCATCGTGATAATAGTTGCTTCGGTCGGTACCTTAAGGCCCGCGGGTGCCAAGTACTGGTGGTTCTCGCTCCTTTTCGGCATCATTGCGCTGGGCATGGGTATCTTCATCGTCTTCTTTAACGGCGCATCAAAGGCCCTGACCATCATCATCGGCATCACGCTCGTTATCGGCAGCATCGGCGGCATCGCAAATGCGATCCTCGCTTCCCAGGCAAAGAAAGAGTTCAAGGCAAACTCCAAGATCCTGGAAGACGCTACGTTTACCGTTGAGTCCACGACAACCTCATCCGGTGACGGAAAGAAAAGCGCCGGTAACAGCGAAGACGACAGCGTCGATTTCTGATCCGTTATTCCCGAAAACTTCACCTGAGGAGGATCCCGTCCCATGGATATCACATATATCGGACACTCATGCTTCATGATAGAGCTCTCAACGGGTTATTCGATATGTTTTGACCCGTATGCACCGGGATCCGTACCCGGTCTCGGTGAAGTGGGTGTTGTTGCCGACAAAGTGCTCTGTTCACACGGGCACCGTGACCATAATGCCGAAGAGTGCGTAAAGTCTCCTTCAAGGGCCTTTAACGGACCGTTTCCGGAAATTGAGATCATAGACACCTACCACGATGAGGTTAAGGGCGCCAAGCGCGGTCCCAACAAGATCACCATAGTAAGATCGGAACCCGACAGTGCCGTGATCGTTCACATGGGAGATATCGGCTGCGATCTTACGGATGAGCAGCTCGAAAAGATAAAGGGCTGCGATCTTCTCATGATCCCGGTCGGCGGATTTTACACCATAGACTGCAGGCAGGCCTTCGAACTCTGCTGCAGGATCGATCCCAAAGCGGTTATCCCGATGCACTTCAGCGGTGACGGATTCGGCTATGACGTGATCTCGGGAAGAGAGGAATTTGCAGAGCTCATCAGGGAGAACGGCGGACGTGATATAGTCGCCGCAGGAGAGAAGGTCAGGGGCCTTCCCGAAGGGAAAACGCTTCTCCTGATGGATCCTGTGAGATTTTTGCAGTAATCGATTTTTGTAACATTTGAACGGACTTCTTTACGATATAATCTTTCGATAAAGGGGGTCGTTGTTATATGTTTAAGATCGGTTTTTCCAATGACAAGTATGTAGAGCTCCAGAGTGAGCACATCAGAGAGCGTGTCGAGAAATTCGGTGGCAAGCTCTATCTCGAATTCGGCGGCAAATTATTTGATGACTATCATGCGTCCAGAGTATTGCCGGGCTTTGAGCCTGACAGCAAGATCAGGATGCTCAAGGCTCTTTCCGAAGATGCCGAGATTGTTATCGCGATCAATGCCGATGCCATTGAGAAGAACAAGAGAAGGGGAGATCTGGGCATCACTTACGACCAGGAAGTCCTCCGTCTCATCGATGCATTCACGGAATTCGGCCTTTATGTTGGAAGCGTTGTTATTACCCAGTTCGCAGGTCAGCCTTTGGCAGAGAAGTTCGAAGCAAGGCTCAGAGGTCTGGGAGTCAAGTCATACAGACATTACCCCATCGTAGGATATCCTTCCGACATCCCGCTTATCGTTAGTGAGGAAGGCTACGGCAAGAACGATTATATCGAGACATCCCGCAAGCTCGTCGTCGTAACGGCTCCGGGTCCGGGCTCGGGAAAGATGGCTACATGCCTTTCACAGCTCTATCACGAGAACAAGCGCGGCATCAAGGCCGGTTATGCGAAGTTCGAGACATTCCCTATCTGGTCGATCCCGCTCCAGCATCCTGTTAATGTCGCCTATGAGGCAGCTACGGCAGACCTTGCAGATGTCAACATGATCGATCCTTTCCACCTTGAGGCATACGGAAAGACCACGGTAAATTACAACAGAGACGTTGAGATATTTCCCGTCGTAAATGCCATTTTCGAAAAGATATACGGCGAGAGCCCCTACAAGTCACCGACGGACATGGGTGTCAACATGGCAGGCTTTGCGATCGTCGATGACGAGGCATGCCAGGAAGCTTCCCGTCAGGAGATAGTAAGAAGATATTATGAGGCCAAGATGGCTGCTCGCGCCGGTCTTTCAGACGGTTCTGACGTAACCAAGATAGAATTCCTCATGAAGAAGAGCGGCATTGACATTACTTCACGCCGCGTTATCGGATCAGCTCTTGTCCGCGCCGAATCAACAGGTGCTCCGGCAGTTGCACTGGAACTTCCGGACGGCCAGATCGTTACAGGCAAGACCACTCCGCTTTTGGGACCTGCATCCGCAGCTCTCCTTAATGCTCTTAAGGTGCTCGCCGGGATCTCTCATGACATTCCGCTCATTTCACCTAATGTTATCGAGCCTATATCCGATCTTAAGATCAATCACATGGGCAACCACAATCCGAGACTTCATACCGACGAAGTCCTCATTGCACTTGCAATAAGTGCTACCACAAACCCTGTAGCGGAACTTGCCATGCAGCAGATCGGAAATCTCGTTAACAGCGATGCTCACTCAACCACCATGATGAGTTCTGTTGACCTCAACATGTTCCATAAACTCGGCATCAACCTTACGTGTGAGCCTGTTTACGAGACAAAGAAGCTGTATCACAGGTAAAGAGAAGAAACAAAGCTTTTGCCGGAGTTATCTTAAAAAGTAAGATTAGATTCCGGATAACTGTCTGCACTTCTGGGGCCGCGTTATTCAAGTTCACTTTTTCGTGCGGATTTGACGAAAAGCCGCACGATTCCGTGCACTTCAGGTGCAGCAGTGATGTATCCCGATCCAGAGTGTGCATAGCAAAAGAAGTTGGCGCCTCAAAAGCCAATTGATCACTTTTGAGACACCACATCTGTGTTATGTTCGAGTATCATATCTGTATTGATATTATTATCTGATAAGTCTGTTGCCCCCGGAACTGCATTATTTAACGGCTGACAGCTCAGTCGTTGGGATCGCTCCAGTACTTATTGATATCCAGGTTATTCCCTGTCTTCTTCATAACCAGCATCAATGCGTCATATCTGCTTATCTTTCTGCCCCGGTAGTAATAGGTATTGTTGAGTATGGGAGCCGAAACGCATGTGATTCCGAACTGTGCCCATGCTTCATCGACTTTTGCAGAGCCGGATTCCCAGCTGAACATCAGTCCCGATGCGCTGTAAGATTCGCTCATTATGCCTATATCCTGGAAGAATTTACTGTCGCTCGCGGTCATGCCGAGATTCCCGCCGGAAACGGTATCGAGCTGTTCCATGTTAAGTCCGTTTCTTTTTGTGTTCTTCATTGTTCTGTCCTCCTTGTCTGATGACTCCATGTTTTATGGTTTTATTATCCGGTGCGGCCTGGAGCCGGACAATCAGTAATGTCAGACCACTCCGTTGATTAAACAACATATGCGAAGCAGGATGTTGCGGAACGGAAAAACAGAAAACCCAGACACTTCCGGTCCGGGTTTTCGATTTTGGGGGCTGTTATGAAGAAACAAATCTTTTCTGATGACATTATTGCATCCGAACTTTAACTAAACCTTAAAGCAACCTGAATATTTTCTGAGATCTGAATACGGACCGCAGGGAACGGCGGAGGACTTTTTGACTTTCAGATGCGGCAAAACACAGGAAGTTGTTTCCGCGGGTTGACAAATGGCCGGAACAGTACCATAATCTCATTAGTCAAAGAAAGTCAAAGTCAAAGTCAGGAAAGAGCAAATTGCAAAGCAGCTCTGATAACAAGCGGAAGGAGGATGATCTTGTGGCTAGACTGGTTGATGTTATAGAACAGATGATCAAGGATATGGTCGACGAGAATGACGGAACGGCTACGATCTGCAGGAGCCAGCTGGCTGAGCAGGCGAACTGCGTGCCGTCTCAGATCACGTATGTGCTGTCTACAAGGTTTTCGGGCGGAAGCGGATATATAGTCGAAAGCAGGAGAGGCGGCGGAGGACAGATCACGATCACGCGTGTAAGTCACGTCGGTCCCGCAGAATACCTGAAGGCGATAATCGACAGTGTGGGAGACGACCTCTCGCAGCAACAGGCGAAGAACCTTATGATGAACGCGGTGTCTGTCGGCGCCATGACTTCAAAGGAAGGAACGGCGATCATGGCAGCGGTATCCGACAGGGCGCTTGCCAGAGTCGATTCGGACATAAGGGCGGTCTTAAGGGCGGATATCTTCAAGCATGCGCTCCTGGGACTGATGGTTACTTGAGATAAAGAATTCCGGTAAAGGAGAAAGATAAATGAGATGTGAAAGATGCGGCAGGGAACTGACCAATACCATGTTTACGATAAACGGTACTGTCCTGTGTGAGCAGTGTGCAAAGAACGCGGGGTTCTACAGAGGGCCTTCGGAATTTCTGAACAATCCGTTTGTCGAACTCGATGCGATAGCTTCGACATTTAGGGAGATGGCCAAGAATGAGATAGATTTCGGCAACAGTACGCTTACATGTCCGAAATGCGGGATGACTCTGAAGGAATTCGAGAACGAAGGACATGTCGGATGCATCGAATGCTACAACACCTTTAATGAGAATATCATCAGGGAGATGTTCAAGCAGCAGGGCAACAGCGAGTACACCGGACGTCTTCCCTCACAGTCTGCAGGCACCGTAACGGAATCTCCGGCGGCAGTAAGAAAACAGATCCCGGCTGAAGGAGCTTCACCCGATGAGGGACCTGCGGCAGCGCCCGTACAGGGTCCCGCAGAACCGAAGAAAGAACACGCTTCGGGACTGACTATCGAAAAACTCATGAAGGCAGACCTCGGAATGCTCTCGGACGAAGAACTCGAGAAAGGCATAAAGCTCGCGGCTGATGCTGAGGAATATATCCTTGCGTCGAAGCTCAGAGACGAACTCAAAGGCAGAAAGGACGGTGGCAGCAATGGCTGAGTGGTATACAACGGAAGGTGCGGACAACGACGTTGTCCTCTCGACAAAAGCGTGCATCGTCAGGAACATAAAAGGATACAACTTCATGCCGAGGCTGGATGACAAAGACTGCCGGAGCCTGATGGATACTATTGACGGAGCCGTTGATAAGGACACATATATTGGCGGATGCGCTGCCGATCTCGACAGGAATACCGTATTGAAGCTCACAAGACTCCAGCTCCTGGGCCGCGAGGCGAGCCAGCTGGCTAATCCTGAGAGAAAGGCATTCTACTACAATGACGATGCGAGCCTCTCGATAACCGTGGGATGCGGCGAACATCTGACGATAAAGGCCCAGGCTCAGGGTCACGATATAAGCGTATACAAAAAGGCTGAGATGCTGGCGGTTGATCTCGAGAAAAAGCTCGATATCGCATTCTCCGGAAATTACGGATTCCTTACTTCGAATGTCAGGCTCGCCGGCACGGGTCTGAAGATCCTCTATACGGTCGCCATCCCTGCTCTTTCGAAAACGGAGAGCGGTATAACGGCGCTGTCGCAGCGTGTAAGACAGTATGAATGGACATTGTATCCGTTCTCCGAAAGGGGCGAGACCGCTGATTCCGATGTCTATATCATCGCGAGCGTCAACACTTTGGGCGTTACCGAGGAAGAGCTCCTCAGAAGGGGCGAGATGCTCATCGCGGATGTTATCAAAGCGGAGAGAGCCTGCCGTGAAGAACTTATCACCAGCAGGAAGGAACAGGCGGAGGATAACTACGGAAGATCATACGGCACTCTGAGATACGCGAACATGATCTCCAGGGGAGAGGCGCTCCAGGCGCTTTCATGGATCAGGCTCTATCATGACCATGACGATTCGGGTGAGATAAAGATCTCCTGGAATACCATAGACAAGCTTACGATGGATATCCTGTGGGAGCCGGGCGCACCGAACAGAAAGTCGGGCCAGAGCACGGCATCACAGAAATACAGGGCGAATGGAATAAGAAAGATCCTGAAGGGAGTTGATAGAAATGAGAATAACTGAAGATACTGCAAAAGTGCTCGTTACGGCGAGCATTATCGCTGAGGAGAAGCATACTTCCCTCATACGTGACACCATACTTTTTTCTGCGCTGTGCGTAACTGATACGCCTGCACGCGAGGTTCTGAACGACAACATCCAGGACATGTCGATAGTATTGGAACGTCTCGGAGTCGACGGCGAATACGAGATAGACGAGGCCGCTATCAAGATGCGTGCCGACAGGGCATTTTCAAATCTAAGGATCGACGTCAGGAGGATCTTCGCGAATGCCGCTGAACTGTCCAGAAGGACTGGCTTTGGCGGAGCGGTAAATCCCGAGCACCTTCTTTTCGTAATCCTGTCACGCAAGATATCCAATCATCCGGAGATCTTCAGCTGCCTTGAGGCCGCAGGATGCGATCTTGAAGGCATAAGGGATTCCATCATCAGCATCTTCAATGAGCAGGCCGAAGAGGCAAAGAACGGAAACGGCCCGTTCATGGACAGCGGTGATGACGATTCCGACAGACCTTCGGGCGGTCCTTCAGCAGGTCCCCGCAAACCTTCAGGCAAGGGATCGGGAAAGACCGGACACAAGACTCTCGACAAGTACGGCAAGAACCTGACAGAGCTCGCCAAGCAGGGCAAGATCGATCCGGTAATAGGCCGTGAGGAGGAGATCGCCAGAGTAATGCAGATACTCATCAGGCGCACAAAGAACAATCCGTGTCTCGTAGGCGATCCGGGTGTCGGCAAGACCGCGATAGCAGAAGGTCTCGCTCTCATGATCGCCGAGAACGACGTTCCTGACGTCATCAAGGGCAAGGTCGTTTACAGCGTCGAGATGGGTTCGATGGTCGCAGGCTCAAAGTACAGGGGCGAATTCGAGGACCGTATCAAGAGCATGCTCGATGAGGCGGTCGCAGATCCCAATGTCATTCTGTTCATTGACGAGATCCACACGCTGGTCGGAGCAGGCGAATCCTCCGGCGGTTCGATGGATGCTGCAAACATAATGAAGCCGCTCCTTACAAAGAACGAGCTCCAGGTAATAGGCGCAACGACGCTCGACGAATATACGAAGTTCATAGAAAAGGATCATGCTCTCGAGAGAAGATTCCAGAAGGTATTGGTCGAAGAGCCTTCTGTTGAGGATGCGATAGCGATAATGAAGGGCTTAAGGAGCAAATACGAAGAGCATCACAAGGTCCACATCCCGGATGACGTCCTCGAGCAGTCGGTAAGACTCTCGGCAAGATATGTTTCTGACAGGTTCCTGCCCGACAAGGCCATCGACCTCGTCGATGAGGCAGCCGCCGCAAAGAGGATCAACTATGCGCTCTCCAAGGCAAGAGGAGATCTCGAGAGGGAGATAGCGGATGTTGTCGCAAAGAAGAAGGAGGCTGTTGAGCGCCAGGATTTCGAGGCTGCACAGACTCTCAAGGAAGAAGAGGAGAAGATCAGGAACAGACTCGTGCTCCTGCAGGATAAGGTAAAGCCCGACGAGGAAGGCTTTACGGGCACCCTCACGGTTGATGATGTTGCCGTTGTCTTAGCGAAATGGACGGGCATCCCGGTAACGAAGATCACCGAGTCCGATGCCGAGAAGCTCAAGAACCTTGAAGCCGAACTCACCAAGAGAGTCGTCGGTCAGGATGAGGCTGTTCACGCCATTTCAAAGGCCATCCGCAGAGGCAGACTGGGTCTCAAGGATGAGAAGAGGCCTTCCGGCTCGTTTATCTTCCTCGGTACGACAGGTGTAGGTAAGACCGAGCTTGCAAAGGCACTTGCGGAAGTAATGTTCGGCAATGAGAATGCGCTCGTCAGGATCGATATGTCCGAGTACGGCGAAAAGCACGATGTCGCAAGACTTATCGGTGCTCCTCCGGGATATGTCGGATACGATGAGGGCGGCCAGCTCACCGAGGCTGTAAGGAGACATCCTTATTCAGTCGTTCTTTTCGATGAGATCGAGAAGGCACATCCCGAGATATTCAACACCATGCTCCAGGTTCTGGACGACGGCCGTCTTACGGACGGTCACGGAAGAACGGTCGACTTCAAGAACACGATAATCATCATGACTTCCAACATCGGAGCCAGGATGCTGGTCGGAAGCGAAGGCAGGAAGATCGGTTTTGCGATGGCAGATGAGAGCGACAAGGACGAACTCTCAAGAGAGGGCCTCTACGGCGGCAAGTCTTACGACGAGGCAAAGAAGCTCGTTCTGGACGAACTCAAGAAGACATTCTCGCCCGAATTCGTAAACCGTGTGGATGACATCATATTCTTCCGTATGCTCGGCAAGGATTCCCTCATCAGGATCGTAGACATCCTCATGAAGCAGGTCGGTTCAAGGATCAGGGATCTCGGCATGGACATCGTGCTCACAGACAGCGCGAAGGAACTCCTGGCAAAGAAGGGCTACGACCCGCAGTACGGCGCAAGGCCGCTCAGAAGAGTCATCACTTCCATGGTCGAGGACCGTTTCTCCGAAGCAATGCTCGACGGCGTCGTAAAGCCGGGACGCATTGCGATAATCGATGCGGTAGAGACATCAGATCCTGAGGCGCTGATCGCTCAGGGAAGCGCTGCGGAAGACGGAAAGGTCATCGTCATCAGGGACGGAGGCGAGATAAAGAAGGACGGCGCAGAGGAAAAAGTTGCGGAAGACTCTGCGAAATAAAGATACAGTAAGCACCTGACAGCGAAATGTTGTATAATACTCACGCAATTACTTCGGTAATCAAAATAATTTCCGGGGTAACATAATTTATACGGAGTAACGAGATGCAGGAAAACACCAGTAATGCGGCCTCCCGTTCCAAGGCGCCGCGTGATTATGACATAGGATGCGTGCCGAGCAAATTCTGGTTTGGATTTGTCGGTTCACACATAATTGTGCCGTTGGTATGTGCTTACGCCCACATCAAGGTCAAACCCGACATGGAGTTTGTTAAGCATGAGGGTCCCATCATCGTCGTCTCCAATCATGAGTCTTACTTTGATCCGATCGTCATCAACCGTCTGACCAAGGCAAGACCTGCAAATTTCGTAACAGGTGAATTCGTATTCAGAGCTCCCGGCTGGGGTCACTGGTTCAAGCTGGGCGGCGCCATCCCAAAGAAGCAGTTCGTAGTCGATACGGCTGCGGTCAAGGCCATGATGCGCGTCATGAAGAGAAACGGTGTCATCATCGTATATCCCGAGGCAACGAGGCACGTCGACGGCAAGTCCATAGGATTTGATGACGGCGTCGCAAGGCTTGCGAAAAAGGCCGGCGCATCCGTCTATATCGCACACATCCACGGCGCATACATGGCATGGCCGAGATGGTCCAGATCCGGCATGCGCAAGGGAAGGATCAGCGCCGAGTTCGTAAAGAAGATCTATTCTGACGAGGTAAAGCAGCTGTCGATCGAAGAACTCCAGCAGAAGATCCTCGACGGAGTCGATTACAACGAGAACGACTGGATCCGCGAGAATCCCAGGACATACAAGAGCAGGAAGCTCGCGGCAGGTCTTCAGAACATTGCTTACGCCTGCCCGAAGTGCGGTTCCGAGTATACGATGCAGTATATGAATTCCGGAAAGCACGACATGATACAGTGCTCCAACTGCGGCAACGCGGCCAGATATCTTCCCACTGGTCTCATTGAGAAGGTCGACCCGCAGTGCGTCGTTTTCGACGATCTCCATAAGTGGACCGAATGGGAGAAGGGACTCATTAAGGAGCAGCTTGATGCCGGCGGATTCAAGATGGAGATGAATGCCGACCTCTTCAAGGTTTTCGACAGGTTTACTTTCGCGAAAACGGGAAAGGGCAGGGTCACCATCACCGATAAGGAGATCATCTACTACGGCACAGACTGTCCTGCAGAGGAAGGAATCCCTTACAAGAAGGGCAAGCCGATGAAAAAGTACAAGGACAGGGTGCTCGATTCGAGTGCGCCTTTCGAGCGCAAGGTCTTCGAGATCGACACGATGAGAGGACTTGTCGCTTCCTACGGCAAACATTTCGAGATCTACGACAAGGACGGCGAGCTCTACAGGTTCCATGTCGACGGCCAGAAGGTGTTCAAGATACACGAGATCGTGGTGCTCCTGGGCAAGAAATAATTTTCACTAGGTTGGTTTAAGCGCAAATAAGAGCGGGTTTGGCAAAATATTCGCCAAACTCGCCTTTTTTATTGCTTTTATCTATCGCGCGAAGATAGTATAATCTTCAAGTCAGTAAATAAGAGGCGCTCTATTAAGGGTGCTTCCCAAAACACAAAATAATGAATCAGGAGTGTGACAATCCATGGCAATGTATGACAAGAAAAGCGTCGAAGATTTAGACGTAGCCGGCAAGAGAGTTATAGTCCGCGTTGACTTTAACGTACCGCTCGACAAGGAAACAGGCACAAAGATCACAGATGACAAGCGTATCAAGGGTGCCCTCCCTACGATCAAGTATCTCGTAGACAACAAGGCAAAGGTTATCCTCGTATCACACCTCGGCCGTCCGAAGAACGGACCTGAGGCTAAGTTCTCCATGAAGCCCGCAGCAGACCGTCTCGCTGAGCTTCTCGGCCAGCCCGTTACTCTGGCTGCTGACGTTATCGGCGAAGATGCAAAGGCTAAGGCTGCTGCTCTCCAGGACGGAGAAGTCCTCATGCTCGAGAACGTCCGTTTCCACAAGGAAGAGACAAAGAACGATCCTAAGTTCGCTGCAGAGCTCGCTTCCATGGCTGATCTCTATGTTAACGATGCATTCGGTACAGCTCACCGTGCACATGCTTCAACAGCAGGTCTCGCTAATTTCCTTCCTTCCGCTTGCGGCTACCTCATCAAGAAAGAGATAGACTTCATCGGCGGCGCACTTGACAATCCGGCAAGACCGTTCGTTGCCATCCTCGGCGGCGCTAAGGTTTCCGACAAGATCGGCGTTATCACAAACCTTTTGGACAAGGCTGACACCATCATCATCGGTGGTGGTATGGCTTATACATTCATCGGCGCTCAGGGCGG
>Ga0247611_10001142_pt1 | contig 48666 bp, 49 predicted proteins | sample 177DNAGHGhighgp2_FD_192422 | JGI IMG/M metagenome (GOLD analysis project Ga0247611, IMG submission 192422) | Sheep rumen microbial communities from Palmerston North, Manawatu-Wanganui, New Zealand - 1770 DNA GHGhigh gp2 | ecosystem: Host-associated > Mammals > Digestive system > Stomach > Rumen... | reverse complement strand
GAATAGAACGCACGCCCATCAGACTCGACCCGATCTGGGTGGCCAGGCGGATACGCTGGCTCTCTCCGCCCGAGAGCGTTCCCGCAGCGCGTGAAAGCGTCAGGTACCCGAGGCCGACGCTGACGAGAAAGCCAAGTCTTGCACGGATCTCCTTAATGATCCGCTCGGCAATCAGCATTTCTTTTTCAGTGAAATGCTGACGGTCGAAAAACTGCAGTGCTTCCGTGACCGAGAGATCGGAAAAATCCGCAATGCTCAGTCCGCCGACCGTAACGGCCAGCGCCGTTTTCTTCAGGCGCCTGCCGCCGCAGTCGGGACACGGGATCTCCGCCATGCACTCCTCAATGTCTTCACGCATCGACGAGCTCTGCGTTTCCTTATAGCGACGCTGGAGATTGTTGACGATACCCTCGAATTCTCTTTTGATCACGCCGAAGCCTTCGTTTTTCTCAAAGCGAAGCTGGAGCTGTTCGCCCTTTGTTCCGTACAGGATCGCGTCAAGACCTTCCTTCGGAATTGTTCTGACAGGGTCGGTCAGCTTGAAGTGATACCTTCGGGCAAGGGCGTCAAAATACATTTTGGAGATCGAATCGCTCTTCACATTTCCCCAACCGCTCGCTGTAATGGCACCGTCCATGATGCTGAGTGAAGGATTGGGAATGATGAGATCGGGATCGACCAAAAGCTGGAGCCCAAGTCCGGTACAGGTCGGACAGGCGCCGTAAGGGTTGTTAAAGGAGAAAAGACGCGGCGTAAGCTCTTCGATCGAGATCCCGCAGTCCTCACAGGCGTAGTTCTGGGAAAAGCTGAGCATGCGGCTCTCCTCGCCCATCACCTCAACAAACAGGATCCCTCCGGCCAATGAGAGCGCGGTTTCGGCCGAATCAGTAAGACGGCGGACGATCTCATCCTTGATAACGAGACGGTCGACAACGATCTCGATATTGTGCTTTTTGTTTTTTTCAAGACGGATATCCTCGGTCAGCTCATAGAGGATGCCGTCTACGCGCGCGCGGACATAGCCGGAACGCTTTGCGTCCTCCAGCACCTTGGCGTGCTCGCCCTTACGTCCGCGAATCACGGGAGCAAGCAGCTGGATGCGCGTCCCGCGCGGAAGCTCCATGATCTGGTCGACGATCTGGTCGATCGTCTGCTGGCGGATCTCTTTGCCGCAGTTGGGGCAGTGAGGGATCCCGATCCGCGCCCAGAGCAGGCGCATATAGTCATAGATCTCGGTGACAGTCCCGACCGTGGAGCGCGGGTTCTTTGACGTCGTTTTCTGGTCGATCGAGATCGCCGGAGAAAGACCGTCGATATAATCAACGTCCGGCTTGTCCATCTGTCCTAGGAACATGCGAGCATAGGAGCTGAGACTTTCCACATAGCGTCGCTGTCCTTCGGCGTATATCGTATCGAAGGCAAGACTCGATTTCCCGCTTCCGGAAAGGCCGGTAATGACGACAAGCTTATCGCGCGGGATCTCGATGTCGATATTCTTCAGGTTGTTCTCTCTTGCCCCTTTGATGAAAATGTTTTCCTGCATTACTGCTCCTTTGCGATGTCGGCTGTGGCGGCACGGACAAGGCGGATGAGTTCAGCCGGCGCCAGCTCGACTTGCGCGCCGATTTTCCCCGCGCTGACGATCACGGTATCCAGATCGTTCACGGCGCTGTCAAAAAAGGTCGGATATTGTTTTTTCATGCCAACGGGTGAACAGCCTCCCCGCACATATCCGGTAAGCGCCGTGATCTCGCTGACATGGATCATTTCAATGCTTTTTTCACCCGCCGCTTTAGCGGCGAGCTTCAAATCAAGCTCTTTTTTCACGGGCACGACAAAAACATAAATCTTTTTGCTGCTGCCGCGCGTCACAAGCGTTTTATAAACACAGTCCGCGTCTTTCCCGATCAGCGAGGCGACCGTCTCGCCGTCCACAGGCGCATCTCCGTGGGGATATTCATGCGCAAGGTACCGGATCTTCTTTTGATCCAGCACGCGCATGACATTTGTTTTTTGCTCTGCCATACTTTTCACCCTGTTCTAAAAATGCCTATTCAATTTATTTTACCTTATTTTTTATTATCTTTCAATAGAAAAAGACAAATGAAAACCGGCGGTCTTCATTGAGACCGCCGGTATGTTGGCCGGTAATAGAATCAGGAATGGTCAAAGCGCTTGAGCAGATTTTCCACGCTGTTGTCCAGGACCGTCAGGCACTGCTCAACCGTGATTTCTGGCGGAAGCTGCATTCCAAGGTCCAGCCACTGGGAAACCACGCCCACAACGCAGTTGGCATAAAACTCGACCACGAACTCAAAGTCGCGACGGTCGATCATCATGTTCTTCGATACGATCACGGCAAAGCTGCGGATGCAGTTCTGCAGCTTCTGCTTGTAAAAGCGAAGCATATACGTTCTGTTTGGCGAATTATAGACGTTCAGCGCAAAATCCGCGTTCTGCATCAGATATTTGAAAAACATCGACACATCCTCGCGCCAGCGCTCATACTTGACCTCATGGGGAAGATTTTTCTCCGCGTCGGCTTCGAAGACCCACTCCAGCAAATCGTAGACATCGTCGAAATGGTAATAGAAGGTCTGCCGGTTAACGTTGCAGATCTCCGCCAGATCTTTGACGGTGATCTTGTCGATCGGCTTGATGGCCATCATTTTTTTCAGCGCCGCTCCCAGCGCTTCTTTGGTAGACGAAGACATGATTCCCTCTTTTCTTTTGTGGCTGTGTCAGTTCGGCCAAGCGGACATAATCCCTTTTTTCACAAGAAAGGCGTGCTTTGCGATCGAGGCAAGCGGCGTATCGGCCAGAGAGTCGGAATAAAACGCGTCGATTTCTCCGTCAGGATACACTTCATAAAAGCGTCGGACCTTTTCCTCGTCGTGGCAGTTCTCACCGCTGATCTTTCCACTGTGAATATCCATCCGCGTCCCGATCAGCTGAACGCCAAGCTTCTCAGCGGCTGCACCGACCAGGAACTCGGGAGAAGCGCTGATGATGAGATCGTCATCCTTTTTCTGCGCCAGATACCAGCTTCCGATCCCCGCGAAGTTTTCCTGCCAGAAGGCATTGACCGCATCGTCAGGCTCCGGCAGAAAACGCAGGAACGAGAACAGCTTCTCTTTCAACGGCTTCGTTCGGATCATCCCAAACGTATAAAGCAGAGAATAGCCAACGATCTGCGGCGCGGTCCGAAGGATTGCTGTCGGATAACGCTTCAGGCAAAAGCGAAAAAAGGCATAGGAACTGTCCGGATAAAAAATCGTTTTGTCAAAGTCGTAAACATTCATTGTTTACAGCACATAGGTCACATAGTTTTCCTTGCGCGGCTTCATCGCCGGATCTTCATCCGGATAACCGAGGATGCAGTGTCCGATGCCGACCCAGTCTCCCGCAATCCCCCACTTTTTCAGAAGCGCTTTTCCTTCCTCAGTGGCAAACACCTCTTTCGCACGGTTGATCCAGCAGGAGCCGAGTCCGATCGCTTTTGCGGCGTTCATCAGATTACCGAGTACAAGACTCCCGTCCTGAAGGGCATAAGGGCTGTCGGCGTCGGCCAGGACGACAAGTACAGTAGGCGCGCCGTAGAACGGATCACTTTTGGTGCCGAGGAAGGCTGCGTTCATTTTGGAAAGCTGATCGCGGGTCGCCTTATCCTGTACCGCAACGATGATCGCCGACTGTCCGTTTTTTCCGGACGGCGCGCAGATGCCGGCCCGGATCACAGCATCAAGCTCTTCCCGGGTGATCTGCTCGGATTTATAGCGGCGGATACTGCGTCTTTCATATAAAGCTTTCATCGCTTCGTTCATTTTTCTGCCTTCCCTTTCTCCATTTGATACGGGGCTTTTGTCTTGTTTCTTCATAATTCAGGATACGCAATGCATTTATCGCTTCGAACAAAACAGCGGCACATTGAAGCAGCGCGGCAAACAAAAGGCCAAAGACGCCCGCCGCACCAAAGATCGCAATCAGCAGCTTCACCGCACCGCATACGACCGTGTTAAGGAATGCGGCACCGGCGGAACGCTCGGCGATCTGATATGCTTTTGGCAACTGGTGGATGTCCTCGCCGAGTATGGCGACATCTGAAACCTCGACAGCCTCAGGCTTGTCGAAACAGCCCATTGCGATCCCGACCGTTGCGCATTTGAGCACCTCGGTATCACAGATCCCGTCACCGACGAAGGCAAGCGTCGTATTGACGTTTCTGTTCGACATCAGATATTCAACGGCTTTGCACTTTTCTTCGGGGGACAGTTCGGCTTTTACGAGATCAAAATTCAGGACAGAAGCGATCTTTCTCGCGGAGGAATGAACATCACCGGTCAAAAGGACGCTTGTCTTGGCTCCGCTCATCCGCAGTTCCTCGATCGCATCGAAAGCTCCGTCTCGCAGAGCGTCATCAACAATGATATGACCGATATACCGCCCGTCGATCGCAACATGGATCGCAGATCCCGGAACCGACGGCATGTCATATTCCACGCCATGCTCTTCCATCATGGCCGCGTTTCCGACATAGACGTTTCGCCCGTCGATAAACGCACAAATACCGCGTCCCGGGGTCTCTTCCACATCGAGCACCTTGACGTCGGAGGCATAAGCGCCGCTCGCGGCGACGATCGCGCGAGCGATCGGGTGGATCGAGCTCAGCTCCGCAGCGCCGGCCAGGAAAAGCAGCTGGCTTTCGCTGACGCCTTTCGGGAAGACGTCCTTGACCCGATACTTTCCTTCCGTAACAGTTCCTGTTTTATCAAAGACAAGCGTTTCGGCGCGGGAAAGCGCCTCGAGAACATCATGTCCTTTAAAGACGATCCCTCTTGCAGAGCCGTAGACCGCAGCGCAATCATATACGAGCTTTACACTTTGGACAACGGAATAGAGCTGGGAAACCGTCAGGATGACAGCGGCACGTGCAAGCCAGGTACGCCAATCCCCCGTTGAGATCGACGGCACGATTGCAAGCAGGAAAGCCGCAATGACAAGCGCAGGTGTTGCATAGGAGATCACCTTTTGGATCAGCCGCTCCTGGGAAGACTTGTGCATCCAGGAATTTTCCGCAGCGCGAAGAACCGTACTGCACACGGAATCCTTCTGCTCTGCTTCCACGCGAACACGGATCGGCGCGGTTGCGTTGACGCAGCCGGAAATCGCCCTGCTGCCGGCGGCGACCGGAAAACTGAGACTGCCGCCCACAAGCGCAGACGCATCCAGGACCGATGTTCCGTCGATCACAGTGCCGTCTGTCGGTACAACATCCCCTGCATATAGTTCGATGACCTGATCTCTCTTAAGTCCATCGGCTTTTACAACGGAAACGCCGTTGTCTTTGACAAGGTTCGCCTTATCCGAGCGAAGAGAATACAGCGCGCCGACTTTTTCCGCCTGCATCATCTCGACATAGGCGAGCGCCATATCGCTCAGCTTCAGGAAAATCATAACCGCCGCTCCGCCGCCGTACGATCCGGCGCAAAATGCCATCAGACTTGCAACGGAAACGATAAGTTCTCTGCCGAGAACGATTCCCATGAACGCCTCCTGAAAGGCCTCGAACAAATAGGAATAGCCGGCCAGAAGGAACGGGACCAGAAAACTCAGCAGACGCACAAGTCCGCTTGTCGGCAGAAAATAAACCACGACAAGCAATACGAGCGCGAGTAGTGCCAAGACAAGCTCGGACAGACTGAATTTGCGGTCGAGCGTCTTGTTGAGCATGGCTGTCTGGAACGCGTCTTCTGTCTTGGAGGCGTGCGATTTCGCTTTCTTTTTCTGCTTTTTTTCGGGGATCCGGATCTCTTTGGCAGAAAAATCAATGACGGGTTTTCTTTTTGTTTTCTCCGGCTGGGCAAGATGTTTGGACATCTGTTTACTCTCCTGTATATGTTCCCGGCTCCGCAAGAGGAGCCTCAAAAAATCATATTATCCTTTATTTATATAAAGATACGCTATGCGACAAAACTTGTCAAGTTGTCAAGTTCAGTGTCTAAAAAATAAAATTGCAGGGCAGCAATGCTGTCCTGCAATCAATCCCGCTTTACGTCCGGATTACTTCATGCCGTTTTCGTAGGCTTCGATCATCTTCTTGACCATCTGCCCGCCGACAGAGCCGGCCTGGCGGCTGGTAAGATCGCCGTTATAGCCGTTCTTCAGATTGACGCCGACTTCGGAGGCGGCCTCCATCTTGAACTTGTCCATCGCCTCGCGCGCATTGGGGTTCACGAGCTGGTTACTGGAAGTGTAAGACATTCTTTGCATCTCCTTTTCATCAGATTGGTCCGGATCCGAAAAGCCGGCAGCCCTGCTGTCTGTTTTTCACATCCTTACCGTGCTTATCTTTTGCGAAGTGATGAGAGATATGCAAATTCCCGGTATGAAAAAAATGGAATACGCGGCGTCGCACAATCCGAGAAAGGCAAAAAAATAACAGCCCTGAAGGCTGTGCAATAATAAGCATATAACGAAATAACCCCTGACTGATCCACTCGGTTCCACAGTCAGGGGTTATTTCTGGGTGTTCTTGATATCTAACATCCTGGTTACCTCTCTTTCTTCAGATTCGGGCATCAACAGGTTTTGAAATCCATTCAACGGTCACATCACACATTCATCTGATAACTCGTATAGTGAGTAAACTATATGTGCCGGAACATTTCCCGCCTGAGATAACCCCTTCGATCCGTACATCTTATTCGGAACGGTTTATGTTATAGGGTGTTTCCCTTTCTGGCTATATATTACCAAATGCTAACAGCAAAAACAATTGACAAAGAAGCCAAAGATTCTTTCGTCAAATTGTTCAAAACGGAAATATTGCTTTTATTATTTGTTGCATATATTGACGAAAGCAAGAAAGTCATATTATAATAATTTTGTTGTGTGCCGCACCGGGATTGTCCGAGGCGGCACACATGCTTTTTATTCTCTGTATTCGAACATCAGATCGTACATACTGACGGTATCGCCATCCTTGACGCCCATCTCTTCCATACGCTGAAAAACGCCGTTTTCGCGCAGGATCCGGTCGAAAAACATCCGGCTTTCATAATCCGAAAAATTGACCGTTGCAACAAGTCGCTGCAGCCACGGACCTTCGACCAGCCACATGTCATCGAACTTTTCGATCGTCAGCTCACCTGAGGTGTCGACCTTCGGCTCGGGCGGAATATAATCCGCCTCGAAGCTTGCGATCGGCGGGAGCTCACGGAGGCGTCTGGCGCATTCGCCGACAAGCTCTCTTGTGCCGTGGTGTACAGCGGCGCTGATCTCGAAGAAGGAAAAGCCCTTCTCCTCGACATGTCTGCGCAGCCGCTCAAGGTTGTCCGATCCTTCTTCAAGCAGATCGCACTTGTTGGCAACGACGATCTGCGGGCGGGAGGCAAGCTCCTCGCTGTATTCCTTCAGTTCGGCATTGATGGCATCAAAATCCTCTACCGGATCGCGCCCCTCGCTCCCGGAAACATCGACGAGGTGCACGAGGAGACGGCAGCGGTCGATATGACGCAGGAAATCGTGACCGAGACCCGCGCCGTCGGAAGCGCCTTCTATAATACCGGGAATATCCGCCATGACAAACGAAACGCCTTCGTCGACATATACGACGCCCAGGTTGGGGAAAAGCGTTGTGAAATGATAATTGGCGATCTTGGGATGTGCCTTGCTGACGACGGAAAGCAGCGTGGACTTGCCGACATTGGGGAAGCCGACCAGCCCGACGTCGGCCAGGAGCTTCAGCTCAAGCGTGATGTCATGGCTCTCGCCGGGGAGTCCGGGCTTGGCAAAACGCGGGACCTGGCGCGTAGGCGTAGCAAAATGGGTATTCCCCCATCCGCCGCGGCCGCCCTTTGCCGCGATCCAATCCTCTCCTGTCGACATGTCGTGCATGATGGTGCCGGTTTCCGTATCGCGGATCACGGTACCGCGCGGGACCTTGATGATCATTGCTTCGCCGTCTCGGCCGTTGCAGCGCTTTCCCTGCCCGGGCATACCGTTTCCCGCCACATACTTGCGCTTATAGCGGAAATCCATCAGCGTGGACATGTTTTCGTCGACGGAAAAAATCACATTTCCGCCGCGGCCGCCGTCGCCGCCGTCGGGTCCGCCCGCCGCTACATATTTTTCGCGGTGAAACGCCACCGCACCGTCTCCGCCGTTTCCGGCGCGCACGGTGATCCTTGCCTTATCTACAAAAGAGGCTGCCATGTTCTCCCCTCATTTCCATCCGATACGTCGTGTGTTTGCTGAAGCAAAACAAAAGACCGAACAGATCTGTCCGGTCTTTGTGTTTCTCTTACTGTGCGATGTCTTCGTAAACAGAGACCATCTTGCGGTCCTTGCCCATGCGCTCGAACTTCACTTTGCCGTCAATCAGAGCAAACAGAGTGTCGTCCTTTCCCTTACCGACATTGTTGCCGGGGTGGATCTTGGTTCCGCGCTGTCTGACAAGGATGTTGCCGGCCAGGACAAACTGTCCGTCGGCTCTCTTGGTTCCAAGGCGCTTAGACTCACTGTCGCGGCCGTTCTTGGTGGAACCCATACCTTTTTTGTGTGCCATTTAGGTTTCTCCTCCTTTTGTCAAAATAGCTGCGGATGTTCAGGCGTTGATCGCTTCAATCTGAACCTTGGTGTAGGGCTGTCTGTGGCCCTGCGTTCTGCGATAACCCTTTTTGGGCTTCATCTTGTAAACGCGGATCTTGGCGGCCTTGCCGTTCTTCACGACGTTCGCGCTGACGGACGCGCCTTCGATCACGGGCTTGCCGAAAACAACGTTCTCACCGTCGATCACAGCCAGGACCTGGTCAAACTTGACACTGTCGCCCGCTGCCGCGTCGAGCTTTTCGATGAAAACGACGTCACCCTCGGCGACACGGTACTGCTTACCGCCGGTCACGATGATAGCATGCTTCACGAATTGTTCCTCCCATCTTACAGGACTCGCTTTTGAGGCGCGGATCGCTCCGACTTTCAGGCTGCCTCTTCAATGCGGCTTTGGTATAATACCACGGGGAAGTGCCGATGTCAACTACTTTTCCCGCAAATCTGCGGTTTTTTATCAGCCGACCGCCTGGATCGTATCATCAACAAGCGCCACATGGCCTGTTTCTCCGTCCTCGCTCAGGAACAGGCGGTGCTGAACATAATCGGCGTCTGTGTATGCGATCATCAAGTCCGGCATACCGTCCGGGATCGCCGTACGGATCTGAAGGGCGCAATCGGTCATAAAGCTTGCATACCAGTAGCGTTCTGCCTCATAAAACCGCTCGTCCCCCTCAGCCTCAGCCTTAGGCTCATCCACATAGTAGAAATTGCTGATCGTAACATCATAGGCTGTACCGTCAACTTTCAGATACAGTTCGTCGCCTTCCGAAAGAGCCAGCCGATCAATGCTCCAAATCGTTCCGTCTTCCACTTCGTCAAGAGGCAGGACTGTCAGCTCAGTTTTTCCTTCCCGCGCGGCAGGCAGATACTGCTGATCGATCAAGCCGACAAGCGAGGCATACGAGATCGTAAACATCGGGAAAGCACTGTCCTCCGGCATCAATTCACCGAATTCGGGGAAGAACACCATCCCCTCGCCGGAGAAATACCAGTTGCCCTCTCTGACGAGCGCTCTGAGCGCGCTGTCGGCATCGACGTCGTTCTTCGATATTTCGGCGTACAGGTCAGCGTTTTCACGGGCGACGGAAATGATCCTGTCCCCGAGAGCGGTTTTCAGTGTTTCCGCATCGGATGAGAGCATGTCAAGCGTCAGCTTTTCGCCGGTCTGCGTACTGTAATTTGCGCCACAGTATGACTGACTGCCGCCCTTTCCGCCTGTATAGACGCTTGTCCAATAGCGGAAACTGACGACGCTGCCGTCGGCGCGCAGGCTCTTTACCGTACGGGCGGACGTAAAGGTCGTGTTCAATTCGGCCCCCGTGTAGTGAACATAGGAATAATTGTCCAGCGCTTCCTGCAGCAGGTTGTTTTTCCCACTGTCGCTGCCGCTGCCGGTAATATAGGCCTCATCGAACAGAACGAGCTGTTCGTTGATCGCCTTCGCAGCCTCGGGTCGCTCGTCAATGCGTACCGTGGGCGTGACATACGAAAAGATCAGGATCAGAGAACCGTCGGGCGCATCCAGATCTTCGCTCGTCTTCTTGGTGTAAATGATTACACGGTCACCGATTTCGGCTCCCGTTGCGTCACCTTCCGCCACGGCGATCTCGGGAACGGGCGTTTCTCTGCTCTCCTCCGGCGCAGCTTCCTCTTCGGCAGGAGCAGGAGCCTCGGTCGCCTTGACCTCCGGAGTCGGAAGCGGCGGCAGCTCGGTGTTCCGGATCGCATCCAGCTCGGCACATGCGCTCAAGGCAAACAGCAACGAAACACACAGAATCAAACTTACGATTTTTTTCATTTTATTTCCCTCATTTTCAGCGGTCAAAGCGTTTCATACGGTATCGAGCGCGCGATCGCTGCATTTGTATAGTTCTTTTCAGCTGTTACATCGCGCACGACCGCAATATCCGGCGGCAGCAGGATCGCCTGATCTTCGCTCGAAAGTTCAAGCTCCATCAGGGCTCTGTCTTCCCAAAACGGGAACATATCGATTTCGAAAACCTGGTTACGGTATTCGTGCAAATAGCGTGTCTTTCGGATCACGTTTCTGTCCGGATCCTTCATCAGGGAAAACACGCGATACTCTTCAGCCGAAATCTCATTTTCTATCTCGATCCGAGTGAGATCGCTCAACCTTTTTTTCGCCGTATGCGTAAAAACCTTCTTCCCGTCTGTCTCTCGGCAGCGGATACGTTCTCGCCCGTTTTCGGCCGTGAGGATATAAATCTGTTCGATACGGGAAGAAGGAAGCGAGCTGAGCAGCGCCGCATCCGGCATCCGGATCAGATATTTTCTTTCGATTTCCAGGTGCTCCATATCCTACCGCCCATTTCCAATCTCGATTTTTCAGTATAGCGAAGGATTGTGACAAAATCAAGAATAATCCGAAATATGCGTTTATTTTAAGAATAATTAAGTCCTTTATTCCATCTAATCACGACTTGTCACCCGCGAAAAAAAGATTGACTTGACGCTTATTTCAAATATATTATTACTATAGAGTCCAAACGTAGGCAAAACGACAACAAATTGTGAGGAGAGAATGCAATCATGGCAGAATTAAGGCCAAAAATCGTCAAGCTGTGTAAAATCATCGGCGGCGTTTCCGGTGTGGTCAACAAGATCGATGAAAACGCTCCGGAATACTACAGTCTGGCGAATATCGTAACCGACGACGAAGCCGATGTCGCGATCGCAGCCGGTCTGCGCAAAGAGCGTACGGCCGCCTGGCTCGCGAAAAAGGTTGGCAAAAGCGTTGAGGAAACGGAAAAGCTCGCCAAGCATCTTGCCTGGATCGGCGTTTTCCGCTGCACCTACGACGAAGAAGAGGGCGTAGACAAATATTTCATGCAGATCTTTGCTCCCGGTATCATGGAGATGCTCGTCAACAACAAGGAGCTGCTTGAGACCCATCCCGAAGTCGGCCGCGCGTTTGAGGAATACACCCGCAAGCGCATGGAGCTGATGAGCGCCGTTATCCCCCAAGGCTACGGACTGATGCGCGTGATCCCAATCGAGAGCGCGATCAAGGACGATCCGACAGCAAACGATTTTGACAAGCTTTCTTATTATCTGAACAAGTACAACAAGTTCTCGGTTTCTCCGTGCTCCTGCCGCTCGTCCCGTACGTCAATCAATGATGGCTGCGGCCATCTCGCCGATGAGATGTGCATCCAGATGGGCAAAGGCGCAGAGCATTATATCCGCACCGGTCGAGCCCGTGAGATCACACGCGAGGAAGCTCTTGAGATCATCAAGCGTGCCGAGGAAAACGGCTTGATGCACGACATCCCGAATATCGAAGAAGCTGGCGAGAGCGCTGCGATCTGCAACTGCTGCTCGTGTGCCTGCTTCGGTCTGCGCGTCGGGTTGATGTTCGGCGCACGCGACGTTATCCGTTCCAACTATGTTGCTACCATCGACGAGGCTAAATGCGTTGCCTGCGGCATGTGCGTTGAGACCTGCCCGGCCAATGCGCTCAAGCTTGGTCAGAAGCTCCCTACCCGCGCCGACACCAGCGCTCCGGAATATAAGAAGATGACCGACGTCATTTTCTCCAAGGACGTCTGGAACCCCAATTACCGCGAGAATTTTGAGGACACGCTCCCGACCGGCACGGCGCCGTGCAAGGCCGCCTGCCCGGCCCATATCGCCGTACAGGGCTATTTGAAGCTCGCCGCTCAGGGCAAGTATACCGAGGCGCTTGAGCTGATCAAACGGGAGAACCCCTTCCCCGCCGTTTGCGGCCGTATCTGCAACAAGCGCTGCGAGCAGGAATGCACCCGCGGCAATGTGGATGAGGCTGTCGCGATCGACGAGGTAAAGCGCTTCATCGCCGACCACGATCTCGACAAGGCTACGCGCTTCGTCCCGAAGATGCTCAATCAGACCGGTAAGCCCTTCACCGAAAAGATCGCGATCATCGGCGCCGGTCCCGCCGGTATGAGCTGTGCCTATTATCTGGCCAATAAAGGTTATCCCGTCACGGTATTTGACCGCAATCCCGTCCCCGGCGGCATGCTGACGCTCGGTATTCCGAATTTCCGTCTGGAAAAGGACGTGCTCAATGCCGAAATCGACATTCTGCGCGAGATGGGCGTTGAGTTCAAGTGCGGCATCGAAGTTGGAAAAGACGTAACGATCCAGCAGCTGCGCGACCAGGGTTATAAGGGCTTCTATCTGGCGATCGGCGCCCAGAAGAGCGCCAAGCTCAAAGTCCCCGGCGAGGAGCTTGAAGGCGTGCTCGGCGGCGTTGACTTCCTGCGTGAGGTAAATCTCGGAAACAAGGTCGAAATCGGAAAACGCTGCGCCGTGATCGGCGGCGGCAATGTCGCCATGGACGTTTGCCGTACGGCTGTCCGCCTCGGCGCGGAAAAGACTTACATCATCTATCGCCGCGGTGAGGAGGAAATGCCCGCCGACCGCGACGAGGTCAAGGAGGCCAAGGAGGAAGGCGTTGAATTCCGCTTCCTCTGCGCTCCTGTCGAGATCCTCGGCGAGAGGGGCAAAGTTACCGGCATGAAGGTCGAACTCATGGAGCTTGGCGAACCGGACGAAAAAGGCCGCCGCAAGCCTGTCGGCACCGGCAAGTTCGAGACGATTGAGCTTGACAGTGTGATCGGTGCTGTCGGTCAGGTCGTCGACTGGGGCAAGCTCGATATCGGCGATTTGAAGACGACGCCCAAGGGCACCGCTCTTGCCGACCCGCTTACCTATCAGACCAATCAGAGCGACATTTTCGTCGGCGGCGACTGCTACACCGGTCCGAAGTTTGCGATCGACGCGATCGCGGCCGGCAAGGAAGCGGCTATCTCTCTGCATCGCTTTGTTCATCCCGGTCAGACGCTCACCATGGGACGTGATCGCAGACACTTCACCTCGCTCGACAAGGAACAGGCGCTTCTTGATGTTGCGAGCTTTGACCGCGACCACCGTCAGCTTCCCGGATACAACGAGGCCAAGGCCAAGACCTTCTCCGATGCGCGCGTCACCTTCACCGAAGAACAGGTGCGCAAGGAGACCGCCCGCTGCCTCGGCTGCGGGGTAACCAAAGTCGACGAATACATGTGCATCGGCTGCGGCCTTTGCACAACGCGCTGCAAGTTCGATGCCATTAAGCTGAAAAAGGTCCGCAACTGGGAGGCCGGCTCGTTCGAGACCATGCCGATCAAGGTTGCAGAAGGGCTTGTCAAACGTACGGGCGGCATCGTCCGCAAAGCGATTGGCGGTAAGTAATGCACGAGCTTGGTATCTGTGATGCGCTGCTGAAAATGGTCGATAAGATCGCCCGGGACGAGCAGCTTGAAGGCATCAGCAAGATCACGGTCGAGGTCGGCACCCTGTCCGGCGTTATTCCAAAATACCTTGAGGATTGCTGGGAGGCCGTTGTGGACGGAACCGGCTATATGGACACGAGATTTGTCGTCGAAGTATTGGAGGGCAAAGCCCGCTGTCTCGACTGTGGCCACGAGTTTACCGCTGGGATCAACGACCGCCTCGTTTGCCCTGCCTGCGGCGGTGACAAACTGGCGCCGATCTCCGGGCGTGACTTGACATTGAAAGAGATCGAAGCCATCTGACATGTATGCCCGCCGTGTTTTAAGCGCGGCGGGCATTTTCCCAGGAGTATAGGATTCATGGAAATATATTCTGAAAATTATCAACTGAAAAGCCGCGACGTCAACATGTACCGCACGCTTCGAATGTCGGCGCTGTTCGAAATCATGCAGGAGACGGCGACCGAGCATTCCGAAATACTCGGTTCCGGCATAGATGTGATCCGTGCCAGGAATCTGATGTGGGTACTCGCGCTTCAGTCTGTCGAAATTGCGCGCATGCCACGCTATCGCGAGCAGATCAGAATCGAGACCTGGCCCGGCCGGACGGTACATTCGCTTTATCCCCGCTATCACTGCATCTCGGATTCCGAAGGCAATTGTATTATCCGCTCGTCCGCCATCTGGACGCTCGCTGACATCGAAGAACGCAAGCTTGTCTCCTCCTCACAATCCGGCTTTGACTATGAAGGGATAAAAACCGGCAAAGAAATTTCCCTCCCTCGTCCGCCCCGTTCGTTCTATACGAGTGAAACCATGTCATTCACCGTACCGCTGAGCTATATCGACATGAACGGGCATATGAACAACACGCGGTATTTTGATCTGGCGGAAAATGTCTTTTCTCCCGCAAAAGAGGGGCTCTCCCCCATCCGGATTTTGATCGAATACTCCTCAGAGCTTCGTCTGGGTGAAAGCTATGATATTGCCTGGGGCGAAAAGGACGGCCACTGCTATTTGATGGGAGGAAGAGAAAAGCCCTCCTTCCGACTTGTTGTCGACTACTGATATAAGGGCGCTTCCTTCGGCAAAAGAAAGACGAGGTCCTGTAAGATCTCGTCTTTCTTTTGTTAACATAATACATTGTCCGGCAAATGGGACAGGTCTTTTGCTATGCTATGGTCAAAGAAAAAAGGAGGCTTTGACCCATGAAAAAAACAAACGATGAATACAACTTTGATTTCCGATTTCTTAGTGCTTCCCTTCTCCCGCTTGGACTTCTGATCGGGTTTCTTTCCGCCTTTATCCTGTAACTTCTATTCCGCTGCGTGTCCACATACGCTGTACAGAGGAGTGATGAACAGATGGTTGAAATCCGAAGGCTTATACAGCGAAACCGGCGCTTTATTTCCGTTCTGGGCACAGTGGTTGCGGCCGGATTGATTCTCTGGGCTGTAAACACGCCTGTGATCATCGGCGCCTCTGCCGCGCAGCGACAGCTTCCGGTCTACTGTGTCCAGCGTGACGACAAGAAAATCGCGATTAGTTTTGACGCGGCATGGGGAAACGAGGATACACAATCTCTTATCGACATTCTTTCCGATCACGACGTTCACAGCACTTTTTTTGTTGTCGGCGACTGGGCGGAAAAGTATCCCGAATCCGTAAAGGCCCTGCACGACGCCGGGCATGAGGTGATGAGTCACTCGCTGCACCATTCTCATTTTTCCATGATGAGTGCGAACGATATTGCCGCCGACCTGAAGGAGGCCAATCGGATCATCGCCGCCGAGACCGGCGTCGAGCCGACGCTGTTTCGCTGTCCGTACGGAGAGTACGATGACCATGTCATTCAAACGGTAAAGGAACTGGGTATGACCGCGATCCAATGGTCGGTCGACAGTCTTGACTGGAAAGGGATCAGCGCGGATGAAATCTGTGATCGCGTACTTAAGCGGATCGAGCCCGGCAGTATTGTTTTGTTTCACAATGCAGCCGAGCACACGCCCGAGGCGCTCCCCCGTATTTTGGACGCTTTGGAAAACGAGGGCTACACCGTCGTTCCTGTATCTGAGCTTCTTCTGGAGGGCAGCACGACAATCGACCACGCCGGAAAGCAAATCCCGAATAAAAGTCTGTAAACGATGAGAAGGTGCACTTTTGTGCACCTTCTCTTTGCATTACTTATGGAGTTATCGCGCGAGAACCGTACCGTCTTCTTCAATTACTGGCTTGGCGTCAGTAACAACAGGATCCGGAAGAACCTTCTGCCCGTTATAAGTGGGATGATATGTCGGGACAAGATGCTCAACAAAGGTGCGGATCCTTTCATCATTGCGATAAGCGATCTCGATCAGATCACTGAGCTGGCCAAGGAACTGGTCTGTGTCAAACGGGATCGGGCAGCCGATGTGGATCAGCTTATTCTCTGTCGTTTTCAAGCCTTCCTCCGCCATCAGCTTTTCTTCATACAGCTTTTCGCCGGGACGCAGACCGGTGTACTCGATCTTGATATCCACGTCCGGCTTCAGCCCCGAGAGGCGGATCAGATTGCGGGCAAGGGTATCGATCTTCACCGGGCTGCCCATATCCAGGACAAAGATCTCGCCTCCGTGGGCGTAAGTACCGGCCAGCATCACAAGACTCACCGCTTCCGGAACCGTCATAAAGTAGCGGATAATGTCGGGATGGGTCACTGTAACAGGCCCGCCCTTTTCGATCTGACGCTTGAAGATGGGAACGACCGATCCGTTGGAGCCCAGAACGTTTCCGAATCGAACAGCAACAAACTCGGTTTTGATATTTTTGAAAACTTCCCCGTTTCCGGCTTTATCCGCGTTTTCCTTTCCGCGGTGCATATAAAGCTGCGGGATCTCATCCGCTTTTCCCGCCTTGATTTTGGCGTCAAAGCTCTGGATGATCATTTCACACAGGCGCTTGCTCGCGCCCATGATATTGGTCGGGTTGACTGCCTTGTCCGTACTGATGAGCACAAACCGCTGGCAGCCGTGCATCATAGCGGCGTAGGCGGTTTTATAGGTACCGATCGCGTTGTTTTTGATCGCCTCGCACGGGCTGTCCTCCATCAGCGGAACATGCTTATGCGCCGCGGCGTGATAGACGATGTCCGGACGGTAATCGTGAAAGACCTGATACATTTTCCGGCTGTCGCGGACAGACCCGATCAGAACGACAAGGTCCAGATCGGGATATTTATCCTTCAGCTCAAGCTGGATGTCATACGCGTTATTCTCGTATATATCGAAAATGATCAGCTGTTTCGGACTGTGGCCGGCGATCTGTCGACAAAGCTCCGAGCCGATACTGCCGCCGCCGCCTGTGACCATAACGGTCTTTCCGTTGATAAAGCGGAAAACCTCTTCGAGATCTGGGCGGATCGGGTCTCGCCCAAGCAGGTCCTCGATCGAAACGTCTTTCAGCGCTTTGACCGTGACCTGGCCGGTAAATAGCTGATACATGCCGGGAAGATTTTTGATCTCGCAGCCGGTCTCGTTGCAGATATGCAGGACATCGCGGCGCTGCGCCATGGAGGCGCTCGGAATGGCGAGGAAGATCTTGTTGACCTTGTATTTCTTAACATTTTCGAGGATCGACTCGCGACCGCCGACGACACGCACGCCGTCGATGTAACGATCCCACTTGTTGGAATTATCGTCAATGATGCAAACGACTTTTCCGCCCTCGCGGTTCCCGTTGACGTCTCGCAAGATCATCTGTCCGGCCGAGCCCGCGCCGATCAGCATAATCCTGTCGTGGCTCCGTTTGCCGCTTCTGTTGGATATTGAAAGGACGACACGATAAGAAAACCGGATACTGAGCACGAGGGCAAGCTGAAGGATCGCACCGACAGCATAATACGAGATCGGCATGCGTTCGTAGAACAGGAGGGTAATGCCTACATGGAGCGCAGACATAAACAGCGACACAGCGAGAATCCTGTAAAGCTCGTTCAAACCCGCAAAGCGCCAAATGCTTTTGTACATGCCGGTCATAATAAACACAGCAACGCACAACACAGCATATACGGGGGCAAAATGCTCCCAGGCGTCCACATATTTTGTTTCGATCAGCGAATAGCGAAAATCGAATCTCAGCAGAAGGGCAAAGAAATAGGCTGCATTGACAGCAAGCATGTCATACAGCGCGATTCCGGCAGCTATCTTTTTCCAATGTTCCAGTTTGAAACGGTTATTGGAACGATTCGTGTTCATGTTTCGTTACCTACCGATATAATTACAAATAATCTTTTTTTATGATATCATATATGATCTTTTTTTGCAACCGGAAACCGGCAGAGGGGTGTAAGCTATGCTCACACCCCTTTTTTGTTACTTTAAGATCACCTTATAATAATTCTTTTTTCCACGCTTGAGAATGATCCCATCGTGAAGTTCTTCCGCCCGGAAGGTCTTGGAAATATCACTGATTTTTTCGTCGTTGGCCGTTACGCCGCCCTGCTGGATGTTGCGGCGCGCATCAGACTTTGACGGGCAAAGCCCTGTCTTCACAAGCAGTGTCATGATGTCTGCAGCGCCGTCGACAAGATCAGCTTCCGAAAGCTCGAGCGTGGGCATATCTGCGCTGCCTGCGCCGCCGCCAAAGAGGGCTTTTGCCGCCGCTTCCGCCTTTTTCGCTTCCTCATCGCCGTGAACCATGGCCGTCAGTTCATAAGCCAGGATCTCTTTGGCCTGATTCAGGCGGCTCCCCTCCCAGCTTTCCATCTCATGGATCTGCTCGAGGGGCAGGAATGTCAGCATACGGATGCATTTCATGACGTCTGCGTCGTCAACATTGCGCCAATACTGATAGAAATCATAGGGAGAAGTCTTGTTTGCGTCAAGCCACACGGCATTGCCGGCTGTTTTTCCCATTTTTTTGCCCTGGGAATCGGTCAGCAGCGTGATCGTCATTGCGTGTGCGTCTTTGCCGAGCTTTCTGCGGATCAGCTCGGTTCCGCCGAGCATATTGCTCCACTGGTCATCTCCGCCAAACTGCATATTGCAGTCGTAATGCTGGAAGAGATAGTAAAAGTCATAGGACTGCATGATCATATAATTGAACTCTAGAAAGCTCAATCCTTTTTCCATGCGCTGTTTATAGCATTCTGCCCGCAGCATATTGTTGACGGAAAAGCAGGCGCCGACTTCACGCAAAAGCTCGACATAGTTGAGATTTAAAAGCCAGTCGGCGTTGTTGATCATTCTGGCCTTTCCTTCGCCGAAGTCAATAAAGCGTTCCATCTGGCGCTTGAAGCATTCGGCGTTGTGCTCGATATCCTCACGCGTCAGCATCTTGCGCATATCCGTGCGGCCGGAGGGGTCTCCGATCATGGTCGTGCCGCCGCCAATGAGCGCGATCGGCTTGTTGCCCGCCATCTGCAGCCGCTTCATCAGCGTAAGCGCCATAAAGTGGCCGGCAGTCAGGCTGTCCGCCGTGCAGTCAAAGCCGATATAGAATACGGCTTTGCCGTTGTTGATCATCGATTTGATCTCTTCCTCGTTCGTGACCTGCGCGATCAGACCGCGCTCGACCAGTTCTTCATAAATTCCCATTTCTCGTTACTCTCCTCTTTCCCCTTTTATAAGCTCTTCAGCTGTCTCGGCTCCAAAGGCGATCAGATCGTCGCACGGCACGCCGGCACGCTTTAAGTCAAGGCAGCGCACGAAACCGAATTTGTCACGAAACGCGCCTGTCGTTTTCTTGGTCAGGGAAGCCACATTTGTCAAGGCGCTGCTGTCATTCCGGGATTGCTTCGCTGCGGCGCCGATCGCCATCACAGCCCCGGAAATCGCCCCGCAGATCTCACCACAGCGAACGCCGCCGCCAAAGCCGCTTGCGATCGCGAGCGCTGTCTCCTTGTCCAGAGCGGTATAGGCGCCGCATGCACACAAAACACACTGTGCACAATTGCAGCCTTCTCCATGAAGACGAACCGCCTCTTCCTGAATAGTCAATTCATTCACTCCGTTTCATAAAAATATGCCCTCGTCCCCAAGGAGGGACAGAGGGCATTTCATTGCGGTACCACCTCTGCATGCTCCGCTTTTCGCAAAGCAAAGCCTCGGCAAGTGCCTTTTGGCACTCTTCGCGTTATCGGGCGAAACCCGTCCCGTCTTACCGGCAAGATGCTTTCAACAGGCCGCTCCGGACTGTATTGCGCCGCTCTTCTCTCCCCTTCTCAGCCATAACAGGGTCTCTCTGTGCAGAAGTTATCGGCGCGTCTGTCCTTCTTCGCGTTGACGTTTGGATTATACAGGATGGGCCTTATACTGTCAAGGTCATCCGTTTTTTGCGCTTTTGTATTTTTCGCATGCCGCAAGCTGCTCTTCCGCGTTGGCAAGCGTGAGAGGCGTGATATGATCGCCGCCGTACAATCTGGCGATCTCCTGCGATCTTCCCTGTCGGTCAAGCATTGTCACGTTGGTATAGGTCCGGCCGTCCCGTTCTGTCTTGGCGATAACGAAATGGTTGTCGGCCATAGCCGCGATCTGCGGCAGATGTGTCACGCACATGACCTGCTTGCCGAGAGAAACACTGTATAATTTCTCGCCGATACGCTGTGCGGCAACGCCGGAAACGCCGCTGTCGATCTCGTCGAAGATCATGGTCGGGATCGGATCGTTTTCCGCAAAAACATTCTTCATTGCCAGCATGATGCGGCTCAGCTCACCGCCGGAGGCGATCCGGCTGATTCGTCCGAGCTCTTCACCGGCGTTTGCCGACATGATAAAACGCACATTATCGCAGCCTTTGGCGTTAAACCCATCTTCATTGACGACAGAAGAAAACTCGACCGCGAACCGGACCGAGGGCATCGAAAGATCCCTCAACTCACTGACGATCCGTTTTTGAAGCTCGATTGCGGCAGCTTTTCTCGCCTCACTCAGCTGCCGGGCTTTATTCAACAAACCGGTCCTGGCTGCGGCCAGTTCGCGTTCAAGCTTCTGTATCATTTCGTCCGCACTGTCGATCTCATCGAGCTTTTGTCTGCTCTCATCCAGGAGTGTGATCAAGCCTTCCTCGTCGGCGTTATATTTTCTCTGAAGCCGGTTCAGAAGGGCAAGCCGTGTTTCGAGCCTGTCAAATTCTTCGGGCGAGAAATCCAGTTCGTCACGCAGATCGCGTAGGATCTCGGCAGCATCCGTCAGCGAAAAGACCGCATCACGAATGCTTTTCACACTTCCCTCAAGCTCAGGGGCGAAAGATGCAGCCCGTTGCGCAAAGGCTTCGGCGTTCTGTGCCAGGGAGACGGCGTTTTCTTCGCCGTCATAGAGCAGCGCGCATGCATTTTCAATCGCTTCCGTCAATTTCTCGGAATTGCGCAAAAGACTCAGGCGGGATGATATCTCGTCATATTCGCCGTTTTTCAGTTCAGCGGATTCCAGTTCGTTGATCCGGTAGCTCAAGCGATCACGAAGTCTGTCCTTTTCTTCTTCATCCAGGCGAAGAGCTTCGATCTGCTTTTTGATCTCGCAAAAGCGAGCATACAGCACGCTGTATTCGGAGATCAGCGGGGCCGTAGCGCCAAAGCGGTCAAGGTATTCAAGATGTCTGCGCTCATCCGTCAGCTGTCGTCCGTCGTTCTGCCCGTGAATGTCGACGAGAGCGGACGCCAGTTCCTTGAGCTGAGCCGCGCTGACCGGAACGCCGCAGATTCGGCAGGAGCTTTTCCCATCAGAGCCGATGCGCCGCTGCAGAATAAGCTCATCTTCTATGTCGATCTCGTTGTCGCGCAAAAAGCGCTCCGCTTCCTCCGAGAGGTCAAACGTTGCCGTTACAACGGCACGTTCAGCCCCTCTTCTTACCATTTCACGGCTGACGCGGTCTCCCAGTACAGCGCCTATCGAATCAATTACGATGGATTTGCCCGCGCCGGTTTCACCGGTAAGAACATTCAGGCCGGGTGCAAAGCGAATATCCGCCCGTTCAATAACGGCTAAATTTTCAATGTGAAGCTCGTTCAGCATTCCGCTTACCTCACGAAAGTCCCGATCTTATCTCCCGATGATGCTCTGCAGCTCATGCGACAGTTTATCACACGATTCAAGGCTTTTCATAGCAAGAAAGGCTGTGTCGTCTCCGGCAAGCGTTCCCGCCAGACCTTCGATCGACATACTGTCTACCGCCGCGCAAACCGCCGGCGCAAGGCCGGGGATCGTTTTAATCACCAGGAGATTCATCGCTGGCTGATAAGAGATAACGCTCTCTCTTACGATCTTCTGCAGACGCTGCCTTGCGTCATCTTCCTCAGAACGGCCGGAAACCGTATAGTGATATGTCCCGGTCGGCCCCAGTTCTTTGACAAGCCTCATATCCTTGATGTCACGCGAAAGCGTAGCCTGGGTGCTTTTCACGCCCCGTTCAAGCAGCGCCTCCTGCAGCTGTCTCTGTGTCTCAATATTTTGATGCTGAATGATCTCAAGGATCACGCTCTGTCTGCCGGGTTTCATTTGTTGTCCTCCATTACAGTTTCTCGTAAGCTATTTCAAAAAATGATTTTTCGCCGAAGCGAGCCATCAAAGTCCGCATTTCGCTGCGACGTATCAGCATTATGTCTCCACTCTCCAGATCCAGCACGGAATTACCGTCAATGGATAAATACGCTCTGCGGGTATGGAGCTTTTCCGTCGTAACGGAAATCAGCTTTTGCGCGCCGATCACGAAAGGCTTTGCACCGATCGAATGGGCGCAGATCGGGGTCAGGATAAAGGCCGCCGCTTCCGGCTCTACGATCGGGCCGCCGGCCGACATGGAGTAGCCTGTCGAGCCTGTCGGAGTGGCGACGATCACGCCGTCGCCGGAATAGCCGATCATCCTGTCCTCGTCACAAAACGCGGTAATATTGATGCACTCGCCGTATCCGTGGATGACCGCGTCGTTAAGCGCGTGATCGGTATAGATGATCTCGCCGTTGCGTTCGATAGACACATCGAGCATCATCCGTTCACTGATTCGGTATTCTCCGCGTGCAGCATTCAGGATCCTGTCAAAATTCTCCGCCTCGAGCGCGGTCATAAAGCCCTTCGTTCCCAGATTCACGCCCAGGATCGGGATACTTCTGGCCTGCAGCGAACGAACGACGGACAAGATCGTTCCATCACCGCCGATCACGATCAGGAGAGTGCAATCCTCCCCGAGTCCCGCAAGCGTGCTGTACGGAATATCTTGAGGCAGAACGTCGTCGCCGTTTTCGGCAAAAACGGGGCAAACCACGCATTCGATCCCAGCATCCGACAGGAGCTGCACTGCTCTGCGCGTATAGTTCAGTTGTGCATCACGATACGGATTCGGACAAATAGCGACCATAACTGTCCCTCCTCTGTCAAAGGTTCTCGTGTGATCGGGCCACAAGTGCGGCAACATCAATTTCCGCCTGTTCTCCCGTACGGTTGACCATATGACAGATATATTCGATATTTCCCTCCGGTCCTTTGATCGGAGAATAATCCAGTCCATGCACAGAAAGACCGATCGTCGGCGCAAAGTCGAGGATCCCCTGCACGACCTCGCGGTGAACAGCCTCATCGCGGACGACGCCTTTTTTTCCGACTTCTTCACGCCCCGCTTCGAATTGAGGCTTGATCAGGCAGACAATATCCGCATCCTCCTTCAACAGCTCTTTTACGGCTGGCAGAACGAGACGGATCGAGATAAAGGAGACGTCCATGACCGCAAGATCCGCGGTCTCCGGGATCTGCTCATGTGTTACATATCGGAGATTGGTACGCTCCAGGTTGACAACACGCGGATCGACACGAAGCTTCCAGGCAAGCTGGCCATAGCCGACGTCGACGGCATAGACCTTCGCCGCGCCATGCTGCAGCAACACATCGGTGAAGCCGCCGGTCGACGCGCCGCAATCGATACAGACCTTATCCCTCGGATCGATCGGAAAGACCTTCAAAGCTTTATCCAGTTTAAAGCCGCCGCGGCTGACAAAGGGGATCGCCTCACCGCGTACTTCGATCTGCGCGTCCTGTGCAACGGGCATACCGGGCTTATCGGCACGCTGTCCGTTGACAAAGACGAGGCCGCTCATGATCGTCGTCTTGGCTCTTTCCCGGCTTTCGGTAAAGCCCAGATCAAAAACGAGCTGATCCAAACGAACTTTTTTCATCTTATTCCTCGCCTACAAGCGCCTTTGCGGATTGGGCGATGCCCTGTGCGTCGATCCCGCATAGATGACGCAATTCCTCAACGCTCCCGTGCGGCACGATCCCATCGCCCAGGTTGAGAAGCCGGAAGGCAAAGCCATCCGACGTCCCCGCGAGAGAGGAAAGGATCTGCGCTCCCACGCCGCCAAAGGCACATACGTCCTCGACAACGACAAGTCGCTTTGTTTTTTTGACAGAAAGGCGCGTCTCGTCAAACCCGTTCGGACGGATGCGCCCGATCTTGATGACCTCCGCCGAAACACCTTCAGGCGCAAGCTTGTCCGCAGCAGCAAGCGCCTCGTTGATCATCACGCCGTAACTTACGATCGTAATGTCGCGTCCCTCTCGCAATACGAACTCCGCCTCTGTATGGCAGTCTGAATAAGCGCCTTCTCCGCCGCGTGGATACCGGATCGCAACGGGGCCTTCACATCCGTAAAGCGCAAGCCCAAGCATTGCGTCCAGCTCGGCGAAAGATGCAGGCGCATAGATCGTCATGCCGGGAACCGCAGAAAGGAAGCTCACGTCAAACGCGCCCTGGTGCGTCTCACCGTCACGTCCGACAAGGCCGGCCCGGTCAACAGCAAAAACGGCATGCAGCTTCTGAAGAGAAATATCGTGGATCAGCATATCAAAGGCCCGCTGAAGGAAGCTGGAATACACCGCGAACACCGGAATCAGCCCCTGTTTTGCCATTCCGCCCGCCATGGAAGCAGCATGCTCCTCGGCAATGCCGATATCATAAAAGCGCTCAGGGAAACGGGCGGCAAAACCTTCTAGTCCGGTCCCTCCCGACATCGCCGCAGTAATGGCGGCGATCTTCGGATCGCTCTCGGCATAACGGCAAAGCAGGGCGCCGAAGCGAGAGCAGAAGCCCTCTTTTTCGGGCACAAGAATGCCTGTTTCCGGATCAAAGGGGCCAATCCCGTGATAAAGCTCCGGATTGGCCTCGGCATAAGCGCAGCCCTTCCCCTTTTTTGTAAGCACATGGATCAGAACCGGCTTTCGCATATCCCGCGCCCAGCGGATCACATTTTCCAAAGTGCGCAGATCATGCCCGTCGATCGGTCCAAGATAGTCAAAGCCCATCCCGGTAAACATATCATCCGGGATCAGATGCTCCTTGAGCCATTCCTTCACATGATGGTTAAAGGTGTACAGTGCAGGAAGATGGCTGAAAAGCTTGCGGTAGTGACGTTTGAAATTAAGGTACGCCGGCTTCACGCGCATGGATTGAAGCAGCCTTGCCGCACCTCCGACGTTTTCAGCGATCGACATATTGTTGTCATTGAGAATAACAACAAGCGGCTCGCCGCTCATGGCAGCGTTGGAAAGTCCCTCGAAGGAAAGGCCTCCCGTCATGGCTCCGTCGCCGATCACGGCGCATATATCATAATCCTCGCCGGAGAGAGTTCTGGCATGCGCCATACCAAGCGCTACAGACACGGAGTTTGAGGCATGTCCGGCGATAAAGGCATCATCCACTGCCTCATACGGTTTCGGGAAGCCGGAGATGCCGCCGAATTGACGGAGCGTGTGCAGCTTATCGCGCCGCCCGGTAATAATTTTATGCGTGTAACTTTGATGACCGACATCAAAGACGATGCGGTCGTGCTGCGTATCATACACGCGGTGGAGTGCCACCGTCAATTCCACCGTGCCCAGATTAGAGGCGAGATGTCCGCCCGTCTCGGAAACGGTCTGAATCAGGAAGGATCGGATCTCCTTGCACAAAACAGGCAGCTCTTCTGTATTTAATTGTTTGATATCGTTTGAAGAATGGATCTTCTCAAGGATACTCAAGTCGCACCTCTGAAAAAAAGAATAGATAAGCGCGAGTCTCAGTTAGTTCTGACAGCGAGGGAATCCGCCAGATCATCCAGGAACGCCGTATCGTCAAAGGCCTCGGCAAGTATCGATTTTGCCTGACCGGTAAGCGTTTCGATCATGGCGGCACATTTCTTTTCGCCGAAAAGCGCCATATATGTGTTTTTCTTCTCCTGCTCATCCGAGCCGATCGGCTTTCCGAGTTCCTGTTCCGTACTGAGTACGTCCAGCATGTCGTCACGGATCTGAAAAGCCGCTCCGATCGCCGCGCCGTAAAAGGACGCCGCGTCCAGCTGCCGTTCCGTTCCGCCGGCAGCCGCAACGCCCATCCGGCAGGCAGCGGTAAGCAGCGCGCCGGTTTTTCTTGAATTGATGTCCATCAGTTCCTGTTCGCTGAGTTCTTTCCCCTCGCCCAGCATATCCAGAAACTGTCCGCCGCACATGCCGTCCAGTCCAACGGCATCGGCGAGATACGCCGCACATTTTGCCTTTCGATCAGATGCAAGCTCAGAGCGCAGGATCGTCCCGAAGGCCTCAGCCTGCAGCGCATCACCTGCAAGCGTGGCGGTGCATTCGCCGTAAACGACATGGTTCGTCGGCCTGCCGCGCCGGAGCGTGTCATTGTCCATGCAGGGCAGATCATCGTGGATCAGACTGTATGTATGCAGCATTTCGATCGCGCAGGCGACAGGAAGCGCTTTTTCGATCGAGCCGCCGCAGATCCGGCAAAATTCCAGGACCAGAATCGGTCTGATCCGTTTTCCGCCTGCAAGCAGGCTGTAGCGCATCGCCTCGGCCAATCCCGCCAAAGGCAGCGAAAGGGCGCCCTTAAAGGATTCCTCAAGAGCGGCGTCGACGATTTTTTTATATTCCGTCTGCGTCATGTCTCTTCCTCAAAGGGCAGCTCGACCGGGTCTCCGTCAGTGCCTTTTTTCAACATGACGACTTTTTGCTCCGCATTGTCCAGCAGCTGGGTGCAATATTTGATCAGAGCCGTTCCCTCTTCAAAGAAGGTCAGAGACTGTGACAGCGGCATGTTCCCTTTTTCAAGGCTTTCAACGATCTCTCCCAGCCTTGCCACAGCCTGCTCATAGCTCATATCATTCTTTTTCATTTGCGTTCTCCTCGATGATTTCATTGACCGTGCAATTTGCGCTGCCGTCTGAAACACGCAGATACAGCGTTTCGCCGCTGCGAAGCCGTTTTACGCTTCGAACGGTCTCGCCTCTGTCGTTCAAGGCGATGGCATAACCCCGCATCAGCACGCGAAGCGGGCTCATCGCGTCAAGCGAAGCGGCAAGCTTTGCCTGCTCACGCTGTTTCAGGCCAAGCTGTGCCTCCATAGAGGCGGCCAGTTTGTCGCGCATATGATCAAGCTCGATCCTTCTGTCGTCAAGATAAGCGCCGGCATTCTGCATAACGCGGCGTGTCGAAAGATTATTGAGTTCTGTCCGCAGGTGCTTTACCCGTTTGTCCATCGCCTGGGAGGCTCGGATACCGAAGCTTTCCAGTGCCATTCTCTCCTCTGACGCGTCCGGTACCGCGATCTCGGCCGCATTGGACGGTGTCGAGGCTCTTTTGTCCGCCACATAGTCGGAAATCGTAACATCCGGCTCGTGTCCGACAGCGGAGATAACGGGGATCGTTGATTCATAGATCGCGCGGGCGACACGCTCGTCGTTAAACGCCCACAAATCTTCGATCGACCCGCCGCCCCGTCCGGTAATGATCAGGTCGGCCAGCTCATGCCTGTTTGCGTACCGAATGGCTCCGGCGATCTCAGCCGGTGCTTCCGTCCCCTGCACACGCACGGGAAGAAGCATCACCTTTGTCATCGGCCAGCGGTGCGACAGGATCCGGATCATATCGTGCACGGCTGCCCCGGCGGAAGATGTGATAACAGCGATCTTTTCAGGGTACGTCGGAAGCGGCTTTTTATGGGAAGGATCGAAGAGGCCTTCTTCATCTAGCTTCTTTTTCAGCTGTTCAAAGGCGACCTGAAGATCGCCCGTTCCCTCCGGCATCAGAGCGGAGCAGTAAAGCTGATAGGCGCCGTCGCGCGGGTAGACGGAAATGCGGCCGAATGCCGTGACGCTCATGCCGTTTTCCGGTTTAAAGCGCAGCTTGACGGCGCTGCTTTTGAACATGACGCACTTTAAGCTGCTCTCGCTGTCCTTCAGCGTAAAATAGTGATGCCCGGAAGGGTACACCTTATAGTTTGACAGCTCCCCACGGACCGCGATCTGCAGAAAAAGAGGCGTGGCGTCGAACAGCTCTTTGATTAGTCCGTTCAATTCGCTGACGGAATAGATCTTTTTTTCGGCCATTACTGATCTTCGGGTTCGGCCTTGCCGGCCATTTCGCCGCGCATGAACCCGCCGAGAACACCGTTGACAAACGCCACCGTTTCCGCATCGTCATAGCCCTTGTCCAGCTCGACAGCCTCGTTGATCGCGACAGCGGCGGGTATTTCATCCATATAGAGGATCTCACAAAGGGCGATGCGCAGGATGGCGCGTGCCGTGCGGGAAATCCGTTCGGCCTTCCACCCATGGGCATAGCGCTCGATCAGGTCGTCAAGTTCTTCTCCCTTATCCCTGCTCAAATGTGTGAGGGTGCGGATGTAGGCAAGCTGCTTCTCGTCCGGCTTTGCGGAAAAAAGCTCGTCCTCGCCGGCAAGCGTCAGATAATGCTCGTCCGAAAAGAAAGAGTCTATCAGCTCGTCGATATCCGCTCCGTTTGCGGCAGCGGCAAAGCAAAGCTCAACGGCGATCTCCCGCGCTGTTTTTCTGTTCATGTTGTGCTCCTTAAAGCTTTTTATTTATCAAAAGAAATACCGGCAACGTGCACGTTGACTTTTGCCTTTTCAATGCCCGTTACAGACTGTACCGTAGAGAGAAGCTTGTCCTGGACTTCCTTCGCCACGGATACGATGCTGCTGCCGTAGCTGACATTGATGATCACGTCGACAATGATCGTATCGTCCTGAAAATCGACCTTTACGCCCTTGCTTACCGTCTTGATCCCGATCAGCTCGGCGAGCTCGGCTCCGGCCGCGTTGGACAGGCCGGATACGCCCTCGATCTCCGTGACAGCACTTTTGACGAGGCTGACGATAACATCTTCGGAAATATTGATGCTGCCCTTTTCTTCCTGGCAGGTGATGTAGTTTTCCGGCATAAGGAATACCTCCTAAAGTTAGTCATGATATTCTACCATGCAACGTGAAAAAAAGAAAGAGCAATCTGACACAAAAATGAATAAATGAATGAAAAATCCTCTTGATATTCAATTCTCTTTCCGCGAAAAGAAAAAAGCCCGGTTCATTCCGGGCTGAATTGCGTCAGGCTTTGACTTCAATAATATTCAGTTGCGTCGCGTCATATTCCGTTTCTGCGCAGATGATGTCTGTGATCCGTGCGACCTCCTCTTCGGACAAACCGTCGATCGGCGCAGGGACAGCGACTGTTACGGCACCGTTTCCGATGTACACGACACACTCGGAAAAATCTTTCGCCAACAAGAGATTTTCGATCTGCGTCTCTTGCATCGAGCATGTCGCCATGGCTGCGATCGCATTCATGGCGCTGTCAATGGTCTCCTGTGAGGCTGCATCAGCCGAGGCCGCCGACTGGAGAAGCTGCAGCGCTTCGTCCCGGGAAACCTGCCTCGTCAGCCTTGCCTCCGCGAAATACCCGGAATTGATCCTGTCCTGCACGGTGGCGTTTGCCTCAGCGATCTCGGCATCCTCAACGGCCACCATTTTACTGTCTGCTTTTCCCCAGCGGTTGTTGTATGACCAGTTCAGCAGCACTGCCGCGCAAACACACATGACCACCGCGAGAAGCGCTATGTTCCTCTTCCTGTTTTTCATATTCCTCTCCCTCCGCTACTTTGTTCCGTCCCGTTTGAGTATTGTTATCTTATCCGCGCCAAAACCTGTGTATGCCTTCACCGCCTCCGTTATGTTCATCCTGACTTTTGCATCCCGCGCCCCGTCGCATACAACGACCACACCGTTTTCAGAAATAAGGACGCATGCCTCCCCCACTCCCTCTGTCAAAGAAAGCGCGTCTCCCAGCTCGCAGCAGCTCTCTGCGCCTGTCTTCTTCGCTCCCGATGGGATCAGCATCATAAGGATTCCGAGCAGCAGGATCAAAAGCGGGAACTTGAAGCGTCCGATTTTATCAAGGATCTGTTTCATATCTCCACTCCTGTCGCGCCGCCTCGATTCCGAGCTCCGCTTCGATCCACGAAGCAAGCTTTGCCTCGGCATCCGCATTCCGTTCTGCCGTGATTAAAGCTCTTTCCGGTACCCAGACGCCTTCCTTCTTCCACGAGGCGCTGATCTCAACGCATTCGAGTTTCAGCCCGAGATCCGTGGCTTTGTCCATAATATATTCTTCGCACTCCTGTTCTATGACAAGTCTGCTGAGCCGATTGCGGCTCTCCTCTGCGTTGCTTTCGATCACCGCCGCGGCATCGCGCGTCTCGGCCAGCGTAAGGGAATATCCCTCCCAGTTTGTTGTCATTACAAGGGAGAGAAACATCGTCACAAGCGAGGCTGTTGCGCACAGAGATGCAATGCTGCGCTCTTTTCCTTCCGGCAGCAGTATCAAAAGAATGCCGTAAACGATCGATGCGGCGCAGATCCCGCGCAGTGTGATCGCACTCATGGGCTTACGGTTTTGATCGCCGCCATCAAAGAGATAAACAGCATGATTGTCATGCATCCGAGTACGCCAAGCATCATCCCGAGCGCCGTTGAAAGATCGCCCAGCAGCATGGCAAGACGTTTTCCTTCGATTGCCGAAGCCACGGTGGCGCAAAGGCGGAACAGCAGCATCTTCACGCCGATCGCGAGAAACGGTGACAAGCAAAGCGTGCAGATACCGACGAGAGCATAGATCCCCGCCGAGTTTTTGATGACAGACGCACTTGCCAGAACGACAGACGCCGCATCGGACAAGATCCCTCCGACGACCGGCAGGGCGTTTGAAATGACCATCTTCCCTCCTTTTACCGCGATCGCATCCGCACCGGCCGTCAATGAACCGGTAAAGCCGATATACACGCTAATCACCGTTGTGAGAACGGTCATGCCTGTGATCGTGCACCATTTAACAACGGAAACCGCTGTATTCAGGACCGGATTTGGATACATGCTCCGACTCAAACATAAGGCAAGAAAGGCATAGATCAAAGGAACGGCGAGCCGAAGGAGCAGATCCATCAGGATATTCAGGCACAGCAGAACGGCAGCATACCTGGCGCCTGACGATACGACGGCGCCGCTGACCGCAGCCGCCGTATAAACAACCGGCAGGACCGTTCCGGCATAACTGCCGAGCGTTCGGATCGTTTCGATCATCTGTCCCGCGAAGGAGTCGATCGAGCCCGTAACGGCAATTGCTGTCGCCGCGCAGGCACACAGCGAAACGACCTCCCTGATCCTTCCCTCCTGGCAAAGCGACTCTGCGATCGTGCATATGACAGCGATCATCATGATGCGAACGACATCTCTTGCTTCATCTTTCAATCGGTCTGCAGCTTGGCGTTTGGCGCGATCCACAAAGCGGCCGATCGCACCACCGACGTCATAGCTTCCGTCTGTCACCAGCGATCCCGTGATTTCCCTTACGTCTGCAGGGAGCTCTTCTTCCACGGCAGAAACGTCAAGCGGCAAATCCTCGGCATAGATGGGAGCGGCAAGAGCCAGGACCGCAGTCAATATAACAAGAAAGGCAGCAAAGCTTTTTTTCAAAGCATCTCTCCGATCGTATCGAGCATCATACGCAAAAGCGGCATTGCCGCAGCGATCGCGCACAGCACCCCTGTAAACTCTATGGCAGAAGCCGCTGCGCTCTGCGCCGCCTCGCGGCAGAGATCCGCGGTGACCCTTGCCGTGAAGGCCACGGCGCAGCATTTTATGACCGGCAGCAGATAACTGTCTCCTATGCCGTACAGGCTGCGCACCGTCTCTTTCAATTCGGCAACCGGTTTGAGCAGCGGAAAAGAGAGCGTCAGGATTACGATCACCGTACACAGCCCGACTGCAAACGCGATCTCGGGATTGCTCCGCCGGATCATCAGCACCGCGCAAGCTGAAATCAGCACAAGCCCGGATACCTTCAGCAATACTTCCATTATCTTATAAATGAAAAAGATCCTTGATCAGGTCGAACAATTCACTGATTTTCTGCACGACCATCATCAGCACGACAACAAGGGCCGCGATCGTCGTCATCAGAGCCTGTTCGTCCCGCCCCGACCGCTGAAGCAGAATATTCAACACGGCCACAAGGATCCCAACGGCTGCCACTTTAAAGATAAGTTCAACGTCCATGTTTCTCCTATATCAGCAGGATTACCGCCATTGCGCCAAGCGAGAGCGGGATCCCGAAAGCGATGCGCCTGAAGTTGCCTTGTCTGTTTTCCAGTTGGGTGATCCTCTCTTCGATGGCGTGATCCGCTGCGTCGAGCGCTTCACACAGCGCTGCCGGATTGCTTCTGCCGAGAGTCTGTCCCAGCGGCAGGAAGATCTCCTTCTCCTGGTCCGAAAGAAGGAATAACCGCTTCCGGACGCAATCCTCCCAGATGGCAGAAAACGGCTTTTCCCCAAGCCCGGACATCTCATCTCTCAATGTGCGAAAAAAGGAGCCGGCAATTTCATTTTCATTTTCGAATGCCAGAGTCTCGAAGCAACCCTTTAACGGGGCTCCTTTCTCTCCGATCTCACAGCTTAAATATGCAAGGCTTCTTTTCAGCGCTGCGAGCAGACTGTACTGCTTCCGCTTTTCTTTCAGCAGCATTCCGCTCGTCATCACGCTGGCTAAAAGGATCAAACAGGCTCCGCTCATCTTGATCACGCAAGACTCCTTATCTCATAATGCCGCTTTCCATCTTTCATTTGAATCAGAACCGCGTTTCGGAACACCCCTCCGTCTATGAGGCGCCGATAGCCTTTCCTTCCCGTCAGGTCCTCTATGTCCTTCGCATGCGCCGTCGCGATAAGTCCCGTTCCGCATCCGTAAACCTCCTCCATGGCCTGGATGTCCTCCGGAGAGGTGATCTCGTCTGCGGCTATGATTTCCGGCGTCATCGAGCGAAGGAGCAAAAGCGCGCCCGTGAGCTTATCGAGTCCGGATATGACGTCGCTGCATCGTCCGAGATCATAAACGTTTGCGGAAAGCTCGCCGCGTTCATCGATGACACCGATGCGTCTTCCCGAATCGGAAAGGCAGCGGATCACGTCCCGCAGAGCGGTGGTTTTTCCGCCGCCGGGCGGCGAAAGGATCAGCGTATTGGGAAAGGATGCTCCATTGAGTTTTGCCGCGATCGCCCCGCATACGCCGCGGCATTCCCGCGCAAGGCGCACGCAAAGTGAAGAATATCGCGCAAAGCCTGTCCCCGTTCCGTCCGGAGCTGTTTGTCCGCATACGCCGACGCGAAGACCCCCGGTACAGTAATACCCTTGTCTGATCGCCTGCGCAGCGCTGTACAAAGACGCGCCTGTCGCCTTTTGCAGGATCAGCAGCAGATCATCCTCCGAGACTTTTTCTATCGGCAGAAAATGCTCCCTCCCGCCATACACCAGCGATGGCGCTCTCCCGATCCGAAACCGCATCTCCTCTGGTCGAAATCCTCTGTGCCGTTCCACTGCCTGTACCATTTTTGCCGGAAGCAGCATCAGCAAATCATCAAATGCCTCCATTTCCTCACTCCCGTGGACAATATATGAACAGAGCGCGGAAATATTCTTGAAAGTTATATCCCGTTGTGCTATGATTCAAAGGACAAAAAAAACGGAGGACGATCCCTATGGCGATGAAAATCATGTGGGCTGCCGCTATTTTCTTCGGCGGCTGGCTTTTCTTCTATCTTTTTGGCAGACAGCTCGTTTTTAACTTTTCCGCCGCTTATCCGACGATCAAAAAAATGCGCGAGCAGGATAAAGAGCTGATTGCGCCCGGCGCAGACAAATACACCAACATTTCTGTTCTTGTCTGTGTTGTTACAATTGTGGTCGTGGCGGCTATCGTGATCCGCTTCTGCCCGCTTTACCTGATGATCAGCTGTGCCGTCGGCGCTGTTTCCGCCCTGCTCATGTATCTGCCTCACGCAAAGCTCAGCGACCGCGGGACCTTTGATCTTTTCTGCTCGGCATATTCGCGTTTTGTGCCGGATGACGAGCTTCGTACCGCAATGTTCAACCGCAAGCCGAAAGAGATCCGCAAGCGTGTTCGCGAAATGGGTCTAGATCCTGCCTTTGTTCCGATCTTTTCGGACTGATGCACTCTTAATGATAAAAAAGTTCACGGTAGTGATACCGTGAACTTTTACTTTATGTATTTATTTGCAGAGCCTTCGGATCATCTTTAGGACGCGGCTCCCGCTGATCTCCAGCTGTCGGCGGGACAGCGTTCCGTCTTTCAGCGCTTTGATCACCGCCTTGTAATCTCCGCTGTTGCCCGGCATAAACAGATCTCCTCCCGCAGCCGCCACGTTCTGGGACTGGGCCTTTGGATAACGGCTTCCCATGTTTGGCATGTTCATGACCCAGTCGGTCATCACGATGCCCTCAAAGCCGTTTTCTGCGCGCAGGAAATCTTCTGTAAGCCCTCTCTGTTCCGAGCTGTGCACGCCGTTGATCAGATTATAGGACGTCATCAGCGCGCGAGGCTGCGATTCGCGGATGCAGAGCGCAAAGCCCTTCAGATAGATCTCTCGCAGCGTTCTTTCGCTTAAAATACTGTTGTTGAAATAGCGGTTGAGCTCCTGGTTGTTCGCTGCAAGATGCTTGATCGTCGTGCCGCATCCGGGATGCGCCTGAACGCCGTTTGTGATCGCCGCGGCCATGCGTCCGCTCAGGATCGGATCTTCGCTGAAATATTCAAAGTTTCGCCCGCAAAGGATGCTTCTGTGGATGTTCAGCGCAGGTGCAAGCCAGAGATGAACGCCGAATCGCTCCATTTCCTCTCCGACTAGGTCGCCGCAGAGCGCGGCGAAATCGAGATCCCAGCTCTGCGCGATCGCGGTTCCGATCGGGATCGCGGTGCAGTACTGATGCCGGATCTCTTTTCCCTTCGCCGTCTTTCCGCCGCCCATCACAAGCTTCGTCAGCGTTTTTGTGACAGGCCCCATCGCATCGAGGATGCTCTCGGGGAGCGTCGCGCCGCCGACTGTGCGGGCAAACTCTCCTTCCCTATAATAGTCGCGGGAAAGGCGCAGACCCGCAGGACCGTCTGCCATGATAAGCGGTTTGAATTCTTTATTGGAAAGCTTTGAGGTCGTTTCACCTGCGGCGCCTGCCACATGGCTGGCCGCGTCACCGATCACCGAAGCAATCCCGCCTTTTTCCGAAAAAGCCCCGATGAACAGATAGGCAAGCTCGCTGTCCGAAAGTACTTTGACCGCCTCGTCGACAGGCTCGTCTCTGTCATATACCGTCTCTTCCGTCACAATGCCGGAGGTATCGACACCGAAGCGCGGCAGATCCGGCGGCAGCTGCTCGCTTACCGTACGCTCATAACGCCGCTCTTTCAGATCCGTCTTTGGAATGATCGCTCTGACTTTTTTCAGAATGGCTTCCCCATCAAGGGAAAGGATCCCGATCGGCGCCGTGTCCGCACTGTTCGTACCGAGACGCAGGATATAATCGCCCGCTTCGAGGAAATAAACATGACGCTCTTCATCGAATGATGCAAGCTCTTTCAAATCAAAAGAAAGCGTAACAGCGGCGCTCTCTCCGGGAAAAATCTCCCCTGTCTTGGAAAAGGCGGCCAGATCCTGGAAGGGCTTTTTCAGTTTCCCCTCCGGAGCAGTCACATAGAGCTGAATGACCTCGCGGCCGGGAAAATTCCCCGTGTTTGTCACTTCGGCATGAACGGTAACCGTTGTGCCATGCACACTAAGGGAAGATTCGCCCAGTTGAAAATCCGTATAAGAAATACCGAAGCCGAACGGAAAGAGCGGCTTTTTCCCGACCGTGTCAAAATAGCGGTAACCGACATACACGCCCTCCGGATAAGGCGTATCTTCTTTGTTGCCGAACTCGATATTCGGGCAGTAATCTTCCCAAGCAGCCCAGGTCGTCGTCAGCTTGCCGGAGGGGTAAGTACGCCCCAGCAGCACGTCCGCCAGCGTGCTCCCCATCTCGGTGCCGAGCTGAGAGAGCACCAGGATATTCCCCACCGACACCACCGGGCTTAGATCGACCGGACCGCCCGCATTGATAACAAGCATAAAATGATCGTACATCCGATCAAGTGTCAGAATATCCCGGATCTCGCTCTTCGTCAGAAGCACATCGCCAGCTACCGCTCTGCGGTCGTTTCCTTCGCCCGAAATGCGTGAAACGACATAGATCGCCGCATCGGCGCAGCAAACGACCGGGAGATCATATTCCGGCTCGGGCATAACAGCGCCCATCGCATACATGATCATATTCATGCCTGCTTCGTGCGCCTGCTGCTTCAGCGTCTTTTGAAACGCTTTTTTTGCTCTCGCCCGTTCACGGTCGTAGGCGTCGAGCCAGTTGCCGGTCGTGACGGTGAACCCTGCGTCGAGCAAGCCCTGCTCGATGTTGACAGAAAAGCGGGAATTGACCTCGCCCGAGCCTGTTCCGCCCTTTACGCTGTTACGCACACCGCACCCGTACGCCGCGATCGACGAGGCATAGGGCAGCGGGAACGCGCCGTTTTTTTTCAGCAGTACCATGCAGCCGCCCAGTTCTTTGCGAAGGCGTGAAAGGTGCTCTTTTTCATACGGATACAGTTCCATGACAGCAACTCCTTTATAATTTTCATAATGTAAATAAGAAATACGCCCCGATCAGCAGACCGGTAAAAGCAAAATATCCGAGCAGCGAAATGACAAGGTACCGTTTTCTGCTGAATACGGCAGCGAATTCACGAATGGCAGCGTTCGGCCAATAATAGGCGGCCACCGGCGCTCCGAAGCCCTGGCAGCGGATCCCGAGCTCGTGTGCCTGGAGTAAGCACCGGAACAAATGATAATCACTGGTGACAAGGGCGATTCGGGAGCGATCGACCCCGGGGAGCATTTCCATCGACATGAGGAGGTTCTCCTGCGTGGAATGACTGCGATCCTCCGGGATAATTCGTTTCTCCGGTATCCCCTTTTCCCGAAGATAACCGCGCATCGCCTCGGCCTCGGAAATGCTTTCGTCGTCTCCCCTTCCGCCGCTGACAACGATTCTGGCCTTCTCCGCACCATAACGGTAAAGATGAATTGCGGTATCCAGCCGGGCTTCCAGGATCCTTGAGACCTGATCGCCGTGTATCAGCGCGCAACCGTGAACAAGAATCGCATCAAAGCTGCCGGCACGCGAAAAGCAAGGGAGGATCAGCAGATACAGCAAAAATGAGAAAACCAGCAGCGCACCGTAAATCAAGCAGGCAGACCCGATCAGAAAAACGGTCAAGTCGGCATCCGGCGAGAAAACACCTTTTTGAAGCAGCGTAAATGCGAACAAAGCCACGCCCGCAAGAAGCAGGCCCAGGAAAAGCGTGCGCGCCTTGTATCCTCTTTCTGCTTCGCGTAACAGCATGGCTGTGCCGCTTCCGATCAAAGAAAAAGCAACGGCCAGAAGCAGCATGAGGGCAAAAACAAGGCAGATATATACGATTTCTTCAACAGAGGAAGAAACCGCTGTCGCCACAGCAAAAGAAGCAAATGCAGCGGCGAGCCCCAGCGCGGCGCAATTGCGAAGACGGTAGGGAGAAGATTTGACGGAAAAGAAGAAAACGATCAGGCAAGAAGCCGAAAGAACAACGAAGATCAAACAATATCGGTGCATCTTCGGCATACCTCCCAGCGTTTTCTTCATTATAGCAGAAAGATGCATGCATGAAAAGGAAAAAACGAAACGATGAATCCCTGACCATGCTCTCCGGAGAAACAACAGAGCCCTGTATTCATTCGTGAATACAGGGCTTTTGCTGGAGCTGGCAATGTGACTCGAACACACGACCTGCTGATTACGAATCAGCTGCTCTACCGACTGAGCTATGCCAGCAATCATATGAAGCGGCGCCTTTTTCGCCGCAAGCGGTATTGTAGCATAAAAGGATCGTCAAGTCAACAAAGAAAATCGCCAATTACAAATTGTATAAGCGTGTTACCATTTTTGATACTGTTGAAAAGAACAATATTTTTTTGTGTAAATTTTAGCTCCATTCCCGGTGAAAAACAGACTTTTCTTCGTGAGTTTTTTCTATGGACACCCGTAAAAGACGCTACATAATTCGAAAATATAAAATGTTTGCAAATAGTTATCAACATTTCCAACAGCTTTTTCAACATGCGAAAAAGCGTGAAATGGCAACGCTTTTATCCTTTTTTACCGAAAAATGTCGAAACCGCAAATGCATGTTGGTTACAAAAAAGAAACACCTTTTTGTTTACATAACATCTTTTTCTCAATTTTGCTTCAGAGATAACCGGATTGGGCAAAAGATACATAATCCCCGTCCGCCACGATGATATGATCCTTCAGATGAATGTCCATCAGACCGAGCGCATGCTTCAGTTCATGGGTAAAGGCGCGGTCTTCCGTTGACGGCAGAGCAAACCCCGCAGGATGGTTGTGCGCCAGAACGACGCTTGTACAATGGCAGCGCATCGCAATATCGACGATCTTTCGGATACTGACGTTGACGGTGGAAAGTGTGCCGGACGCGACCTCCCCGCAGTTGATGATCGCACCGCGGCCGTTCAGGCACATCAGATAAACCTTTTCCGTTGTCTCGTAGCGAAGCATCGGAACCAGGTATTTCCCCGCGTCCGAGGAGGAGAAGATATAATTTGTCTCTTTATTCGGCGAGGTGATATAGCGCTGCAGCGCTTCCCGGATCGTTTCGAGAAACAGCGCGGCGTTATCTCCGATTCCGGGAACCGTGATGAGATCGCCCGCGGGCGCGTCAAGTACGCCGCGGATCGATCCGTATCGATCCAGCAGCGCATGAGCCAGTTCGTTGGTATCCCGGCGAGGGATCGCATAATACAGCAGCATCTCCAGGAACTGAATATCATTCATCCCCAGACCGCCGTGCTCGGAGAATTGCTTTTTCAATCGATTCCGGTGGCCTTCATGTACCGAGCTCATCTTCCGCTCTCCTTTAATAAACGGTCTGTCTTTATTCTCCGTAAGAGGCATCCAGATCCATTGTCGCAAAGGCGTTCAAATCGCTTTGTGCACGTGTTCCCGCCAGAAACTCGTAATACCCCTGCGCGCCGATCATGGCGCCGTTATCGCCGCACAGCCGCAGCGGTGGGACAAAAAGCGTGAGTCCGTTCTCCTCGGCCGCCTCTTTAAAGTCGGCGCGGATCCTCGAATTTGCGGCCACGCCGCCTGCCACGACGAGCTTATCTCTTCCCTTTTCCCTAGCCGCGGCGATCGTGCGCGGTACAAGGCTGTCGCTGACTGCCTTGGTAAAAGAAGCCGCAAGAGATGCCCGGTCGAGCTCTTCGCCCTTTTGTTCGGCATTGTGTACCAGATTGATTACCGCCGTCTTCAAGCCCGAAAAGCTCATGTCATAGGGATGATCCGCCACATGCCCGATCGGGAAAACATATTTGCTGTCGTCTCCGCCTTTCGACAGATCGTCGATCGGCTTTCCGCCGGGATAAGGCAGCCCCAGCACGCGCGCCGTTTTATCAAAGCATTCGCCCGCCGCGTCGTCTCTCGTTTGGCCGAGGATCTCCATCTCCGTGTAATCCTTCACATCGACCAGCAGCGTATTGCCGCCCGAGATCGCAAGGCAGAGAAAAGGCGGTTCCAGTTCCGGATAAGCAAGATAATTCGCCGCGATATGTCCGCGGATATGATGGACCGGGATAAGCGGCACGTTCAGTGCAAGCGACACCGCCTTTGCAAAATTAACGCCGACAAGCACGGCGCCGATCAGTCCCGGCGCATAAGAAACGGCCACAGCGTCGATCTCGTCCTTCCCAATGCCCGTAGCCTCGATCGCCCTCTGGGCCAACAGAGAAATGGATTCCACATGACAGCGTGAGGCGATCTCCGGCACGACGCCGCCATAAACGGCATGCAGGTCGGCCTGGGAAAAAATCTGATCGGTCAGGATCTTTCGTCCATCCTCCACAACGGCGACGGCCGTTTCATCACAGGTGGACTCGAATGCAAGAATCTTCATCTTTCTTTTTCTTCCTTGTTGAAAAATAGCGTCATTAAGATCGCGTCCTCTCGCGGACGTTCATAATAGTTCCTTCTTCTTCCCACGGGAGCAAATCCCGCCTGTGAATACAGGGCGATCGCGCCGTCATTATGCGCTCTCACCTCAAGCGTGACGAAGGTGAGCTGCCGACCTTCCGCCCGGCGCAGCATTTCTGCCACCAGCGCCCGTCCGATCCCCTGCCGTCTGAATCGCGGAGAAACTGCAACGTTGGAGATATAGCCCTCGTCGAGCACGCACATCATCCCGACATAGCCGACGACATCGCCGTCAAGCTCCGCCGTCAGGAACTCATGTCTTTCATCCGGCAGTTCGCTCTGCAGCTGCTCGCGCGTCCAAGGGAGAGAGAAGCATTCCTTTTCGAGCTCCTCCAACGCGTCAAGATCGGTTGGGACTGCATCACGGATCAGCGCTTCCATCAGTGTGCCTCCGCCCAGTTTTTTCCGCTTTTGGCCTCGCAGGTCAGCGGAACGGACAGCCGGACTGCGCCTTCCATCTCTTCCTGCAGAATTCTCTTTACCTTTTCGGTCTCCTCCTCGGGGCACTCGGCGATCAGCTCGTCATGCACCTGCAGGATCAGCCGTGCCTTCAAGCCCTCCTCTCGCAGCCGCTTTGCGACGTTGACCATCGCGAGCTTGATAATATCCGCAGCGGTTCCCTGGATCGGCATGTTCAGCGCGACCCGCTCGCCGAACGCGCGCGTGTTGAAATTGCTGCTCTTCAGTTCGGGCAGATCGCGGCGGCGACCATAGAGCGTCGTCACATACCCGTCCTCTTTCGCCTGTTCGACGACCTTCTTCATATAATCACGCACGCCGTGATATTTCTCAAGATAGGCATCCATATATTCCTTCGCCTCATAGGGGCGAACATGGATGTCCTGTGCCAGTGAAAATGCCGAGATCCCGTATACGATGCCGAAATTGACGGCTTTTGCCCGGCTTCGCAGTGTAGGCGTAACCTCTTCAAGGGGAAGGTTAAATACCTTTGACGCAGTTACGGCGTGGAAGTCCTCCCCGCTCAGGAATGCTTCCTGCATCGCGGTATCGCCGGAAATATGCGCAAGCAGTCTCAGTTCGATCTGGCTGTAATCGGCGTCGATAAGACTGTTGCCGGGCGCGGCGACGAACATCCGCCGGATCTGTGCGCCAAGCGATTTCCGGATCGGGATGTTCTGCAGATTCGGCTCGGTGGAAGATAGCCGTCCGGTAGCCGTTACAGTCATCTGGAAATTTGTATGGATCCTGCCGTCCGGAGCAATGACCTTCAAAAGCCCTTCGGCATACGTGGACTTCAGCTTGGTCAGCATCCGGTATTCCAGAATTTCGCCGATAATATCGTGCTTTCCGATAAGCTTTTCCAGCACGTCGGCATTCGTACTCCACCCGGTCTTTGTTTTCTTGCCCGATGGGAGCATCAGCTCGTCGAACAAGACCTCGCCTAGCTGCTTGGGCGAATTAATATTGAACTCGTGTCCGGCATGGCTCCAGATGCTGTGCTGAAGCGAATCGATTTGGGAATTGAGGCTTTCACCGAATTCGTAAAGCGCCTTGCGGTCGACCAAAAATCCCGCCTGCTCCATCTCAGCCAGGACGCGGCAGAGCGGAAGCTCGGCCGTTTCATAGAGCTCCGTCATGCCGAGCTCTTCGAGTTTTTTCTTCAACGGCTCGCAAAGCAGCCAGACCGCTTCCGCGCCGTCGCATTCGAAGCCGAGGTAGCGTGCACTGAGTCGGGCGAGAGAATAATCGCCGTCCGTGGCGTCGATCAGATAGCCGGCAAGCGCTGTGTCAAAGACGAAGCTGTCAGCCTCCAGTCCTTCGCCGAGCATCAGGCGCATGCAATCCTTGACATGATGGCCGCGGAGCTTTTTCTTTGAAAGAGCTCGCAGCAGTGCATTGTATGCCTCGCCGCAAGCAGTCCAGGATGCTGTGTAAACGGTCTCCCCATCACAGATTTCGACGCGTTCCAGTCCATCCATCGGGACAAAGGACGTCTCTTCACACGCGCCAAGCTCCGCGATCAGTTTCTCCGTCTCCTCCGCAGAGGACAGTTCTGTTCTGGCAAGCGAGCGGTGGGGCGTTTCCGCTGCCGCCGGTGTCTCGCCCGGTTCGACATGCCATTTTTCGATAAACTTCTGAAAGCCAAGCCTCTTGAACAACGGAAAGAGCTCCGCTTGATAATCTTCGTGCCAGATGTTGTCCGCCGGCGCAAAATCAAACGGTACCTCGCGGAAGATTGTGGCAAGCCAGAAGGAATTGCGGGCGCTCGCCTCCCCTTCGGCCAGCTTTTTGCGCACGCCGTCCTTGATCTCCAGGGACGCAAGGTCTGCGTATATTTGATTGACTGTTCCATACCGCCGCACGAGATCCATTGCGGTCTTCTCTCCGATCCCCGGAACGCCGGGGATGTTGTCGGAGCTGTCGCCCATCAGCGCCTTCAGGTCTACCATTTTTTCGGGTGTGAAGCCGTACTCTTCCTCAAACCGCTGCGGCGTATAGAAAATGGTGTCTGTCTGTCCGCGCGCCGTGCGCACATTGCAGACCGTTGTCATATCGGAAATAAGCTGCAACGAATCCTTATCGCCCGTGACGACCGTACAGCGCCAGCCGTTCTTCTCGCAGATCGCCGCAGCTGTTCCCATGATGTCGTCCGCTTCATAGCCGGAGACCTCATAGCGGCGTATTCCCATCGCGTCAAGGACTTCCTTCAGCACCGGCATCTGTGCCGCCAGGTCCTCCGGCATCGGCTTTCGCTGTGCCTTATACCCGGCATAGGCGCGATGACGAAACGTCGGGTCTTTCAGATCGAAGGCAACACAGAGCGCATCCGGCTTCACCTCGTCAAGGATCCGGCGCAGGATCGCGAGAAAACCGTATACCGCGTTTGTCGGCGTCCCGTCAGGCGCGGACAGCGGACGAACGCCGTAAAAGGCACGGTTGACGATGCTGTTTCCGTCCAGGATCATTAAGTTCATATTGTTCCTCACTTTTCCCCGCGCAGACGGATGATCTCGTCACGCAGCTGGGCGGCGATCTCGTATTCGAGCATCTTCGCCGCCTTGCGCATCTTGTTCTCGAGATCCTCGATCAGCTCGCGGCGTTCGCGCTCGGTCATCTTCACGCCGCCCTTCTTTGCGCTTGCTCCGGAAGAGGCAGACGACGAGATCTCAAGCAGTTCTCGCACATCCTTGGTGATCGTCTTCGGCGTGATGCCGTGTGCGGCGTTATATGCCATCTGTTTTTTCCGTCTGCGCTCGGTCTCGTCGATACAGGCGCGCATGGCGGGCGTGACGCTGTCGGCATACATGATAACAAAGCTCTCCGCATTTCTCGCAGCACGGCCGACCGTTTGGATCAAGCTGGTCTCGCTGCGCAGGAAGCCTTCTTTATCCGCGTCCAGAATCGCTACAAGCCCGACCTCGGGGATGTCCAGCCCTTCCCGCAGCAGATTGATGCCGACCAGCACGTCGAACTCGCCCATTCGCAGATCGCGGATGATCTCCATGCGCTCGATCGTGCCGATGTCACTGTGCATATAGCGGCAGCGGATCGACGAGTTGAGCAGATAGGCCGAAAGCTCCTCGGCCATCTTTTTGGTCAGCGTGGTGACCAGCACGCGCTGATGCTTTTCGATCTTTGCGTTGATTTCTCCGATGAGATCATCGATCTGTCCCTCAACCGGGCGGACAAAGATCTCCGGATCAAGCAGTCCCGTCGGACGGATGACCTGCTCGGCGATCTGTCCGGCGCGCTCGCGCTCATACTCGGCAGGCGTGGCGGACACGTAGATCACCTGATTGATCTTTTGGTTGAATTCATCAAATTTCAGCGGACGGTTATCAAACGCCGAGGGAAGCCGGAATCCGTAATCGACCAGGCTCTCCTTGCGGGCGTGATCGCCGTTATACATGGCGCGCACCTGCGGGACAGTGACGTGGCTCTCGTCGATAAAGAGCAGAAAATCCTTCGGGAAATAGTCCATCAGCGTCATCGGCGCGCTGCCAGGCGCACGGTTGGAGATCACCCGGGAATAGTTTTCGATCCCGCTGCAGTAACCGAGCTCTTGGATCATTTCGATATCGTAATCTGTGCGCTGACGGATGCGCTGCGCTTCGATCAGCTTGTTGTTGTCCTTGAAATACTGTTCGCGTTCATCGCACTCTTTGCGGATCTTCTCGATCGCGGCGTCAAGCTTTTCCCGCGTCGTAACGTAATGACTGGCCGGATAGATCGCCGCATGGCTGAGATAACGGATGGGAACGCCCGTGACCACATTGATCTCACTGATGCGGTCGATCTCATCGCCGAAGAACTCGACGCGGATCGCACGGTCATGCGCATAGGCCGGAAAGATCTCCACCGTATCGCCGCGGACGCGGAACATGTTGCGCTCAAAGGCAATGTCGTTGCGCTCATAGCGGATCTCGACCAGACGGCGCATCAGATCTCCGATGTCCCAGTTTTGCCCCGGGCGCAGCGATACGGTCATGCTGGCGAAATCGTCCGGCTCGCCGAGGCCGTAGATGCAGCTGACCGAGGAGACCACGATCACATCGCGCCGCTCAAGAAGCGAACAGGTCGCGCTGATGCGAAGACGGTCGATCTCCTCGTTGGTAGACGCGTCCTTTTCGATATACGTATCTGTATGCGGGATATACGCCTCCGGCTGGTAATAATCGTAATAGCTGACGAAGTATTCGACAGCGTTTTCGGGGAAAAACTCCTTGAATTCACTGCAAAGCTGCGCGGCAAGCGTTTTATTGTGCGCCAGCACGAGCGTCGGTCGATTGACGCGCGCGATCACATTGGCCATTGTGAAAGTTTTGCCCGATCCGGTGACGCCAAGCAGCACCTGCTCGTCCAGACCGTTTTCCAACCCCGCGACAAGCTGTTCGATCGCCTCGGGCTGATCGCCCGTGGGCTGATAGGGCGATACCAGTTTAAACGTATCCATAGCTTCTCCCTGATCATACTTTAATAGAGTTATTATATCACTCTGTTTCTTTATTCTCAACCGCTCCGGTCGTATATTTTTCGGATTTGGACAGACCCTTCATCAAACGGCTGTAGACATGCTGCGGCATCGTGTGCTAAAATAGAAAAAATAAAAGAAAGGATCTCCACATCATGACAGAAACCGCTTCGGCGCTTTGGATCAACAGTACCTTCGCCGGATTTGACATCGCCGTCACAACAGCCATTCATCGTCTTTACGAGGTCGGCGGGGGCTTTTTCACGCCGTTTTTTGAATTTGTCTCTTTGCTTGGCAAGGGCGGAATCTTTCTGATCCTGCTCTCGCTGCTGCTGACATTTCACAAGCCTACACGCCGCTTCGGCACGGCCATGATGATCGGTCTTGCGCTCGGAACGCTGATGACCAACTGCATCCTCAAGGTGCTGATCGCACGTGCGCGCCCCTATGCCGATCAAAGCAGCATCTATTATCAGTTCTGGCAGCTTGTCGGCATGCACACCGAAAGCGACAAGAGCTTCCCGTCCGGGCATACTACGGCGGCCTTTGACGCCTGTGTGCCGGTTTTCCTGCTTGGGAAGAAGCGGGTGAGCTGGACGGCGCTGCTATTCGGCATTGCCATGGGGATCGCGCGGATCTACCTGTGCGTCCATTTCCCCTCCGACGTTGTGGCAGGAATGCTTGTGGGAACCCTGGCAGGCTGTACCGCGGTGATTATTTCCTCCCGAATCCCGTCAAAATGGTATGAAGCAGAGTTTATCAAAAGGAAAGTAGGTGCTCACGAATGTTCGGATTCGGGAAAATAAGGCTGCGCGGCGTCGACCGAAAAGTCATCCGCGATGACGCACATGCCGAAGATTACAAGCTGGCCCCGGCGATCGGGCGCGTTCGTTTCGGCAAGCTCTGCTTTTACTATCGCGATCTCGGTGTGAAATACTATGTCCCGTATGACTATATCGAACGTGCTTTTATCCGCATCAGCGAAACACAGCCGGACGACAGTCCCCCGATTTATTACTATCGTCTGATCCTGATGCATGGGGAAAAGGAATTTGCAAACCTGATCTTCAACAAGGAGAAGGAGGCCGACGACGCGCTGGCCAGACTCAGCGAGCTCGCGCCGGATATGGCAGTCGGCTATGTCGAGCCCGCTGGCGGCAAAAAGCCGAGTTTTCGATAACAAAAAAGACGTCTTTCTTTGCAAGCGCAGAGAAAGACGTCTTTTTTTAGGTTCTGAGGGTCTCCGCCAGCTTTTCGTCCGGGGCGACAAAAACTGTGGAATAATCGGTATACAGCACCGCGCCGGGCAAAGAACCTGCCGGTTTTTTTACGAATCGGATTTGTGTTATGTCAACCGGAACTTTGCCGGCCTCTCTCCCCTGTGAGTAATACGCGGCAAGCGAGGCGGCCTCTTCGATGCTCCGAAGCGGCGGCTCGATCCCGTCGGTTCGCAATACGACGTGGCTTCCGTGCAGCTTTTGCACATGCAGCCATAGATCCGTTCGGCGGGCAAGCTTAAAGCTAAGCTCATCGTTTTGCACATTGCTTCTCCCGACAAGGATCTCCAGTCCGTCTGATGAGATAAAACGCATCGGAGCCTGGGGTTTGGCGCGATCGGCCTTAGCGTTTTTGCTTTTTTTCAGATATCCGGTCTCCTTCAGTTCCCGGCGAATATCGGCAAGATCCCGTTCACTTTCGGCGCGCTCGATCTCATCGAGCACAGCCGCAAGATAATCGCATTGCCTCTCCCCTTCGCTGATCAGCACCGTCAGATGCTCTTTTGCGGTTTTTTTTCGCGTAAATTCCTTATACAGAGCGGATGCATTCTGCTGCGGTGTTTTCAGCGGATCGAGCGGTACATGGATCTGAGGATAGGTTTCCTCAAAATAATTCTCGCAGATGAGCTCAGACTGGCCTTTTTTTATGCGGTACATGTTTGCCGTGATCAGCTCGGCCTGTCGGCGGATCTCCTCACGGTTCTCTGTCTGTGCCAATTCCTCTTTTTGCACGGCAAGCTTTCTGACTGTACGCTCATACGCCGTTTTGACCGCTTTCATCAGTTCACGGCTGCGCCGCCTTCTGCTCTCCGCACGGTCGCGGCGCGCATAAAAGCTGTCGAGCAGTTCGGAAAAGCTGTCAAAGCGCTCGTTCCTACCTGCAGCGCCGTATTGATTGATCGAAAGGAAAGAAAAATCTTTCGCAGTATCGTCCAGCGAAACAAGCGTCGGTGCATATTCGCCCGCAGCCACCGTCTCACGTAAAGACAGCGCGTTTTCCTCAAGCAAGTCTATTCTGTTATGGCTTCTGTAAGCGAGCTCGCGGCACACGAGCGGAGAGAGACCGGAAAACGTATGCAGCAGAGCCTTGTCGAGTTCCTCTCCGTCATCAAAGCCACGGATCACATCGCGTAGCTCCTTCTCGACGCAGGTAAGAAACTGGATCTTTTCCTGCTTGGGCGGGAGCCGGTAAATCATTCCCGGAAGCACGCCTCTCCCCTCTCCGCCGTACTCCATCCGGCGAAGGCAGTCGATAATGCGGCCGTCCGCGCCGACAAGGATCACGTTCGCGCTTCGGCCGATCAGCTCGACGGCAAGTGTTTTCTCGCTCTCGTCTCCCATTTCATCGCGTGTGTCGAGATGGATCAGCAGCATGCGCTCCCAATCCGGCTGTTCGATCTGCCGGATGCGGGCGCCGATCAAATGCTTTCTCAGCAGCATACAGAACATCGGCGGCTCTGCCGGATTTTCAAAGCTCTCGGCAGTGAAATGGACGCGCGCACCGGATGCAGATGCGCTGATCAAAAGGCGTCTGTTCCCTTCGCGCGTACGAAGGGCAAGAAGGATCTTATCTTTTTCCGGCTGCTGAACGCGGTCGATCCGCGCGCCCTCAGCGGTTTTCAGTTCTTCGCTGAGAGCATGCAGCGTGATGGCGTCAAGCGGCATTTATCTGCTCTCCTTTTTTTCATAGCCGGAACAGATCTCGCGAAACAGCTCGTTCAACCGCTCTGTCTTTCCCTGCAGATACAGCCAGCCGAAAAGCGCCTCCAGCCCTGTTGCAGCGTGATACTCCCCGACATGTGCCGCGTGCGGGACCGAGTTGACATGCGTATTCCGTCCGCGGCGATAGATCGTGCTTTCCTCTTCAGTCAGAATGGGCAGGATCTTTTCTGCCGCGGCAGCCTGCGCCGGGGCATTGACACGCCTGGTGGCAAGATGATGAAGCTCTCCCACCGCAGTGTGTCCGTCTTTACAAAGGCTGGCACGCGTCATAAGCTCATACACGCCGTCGCCGATATGCGCAAGGCCGAGCATACTGATCTTATTGACGTCTGCAAGCGTCATATTGGGTTTGAAATAGTCCATTTTTGCTCTCTTTTACTACGAAAAAAGGGCGCTGAAAGACGCCCTTTTCCGTTATATTTCTTCGTTGTCTTCGTTCATATCTGCCGCGAGCGCAAGGTCGCTTTCAGACGCAAGCCCGAGCTGAAGCTGGATCTCGCGCCAGCCCTCGCGGTCGATCAGGACGCTGCGCGGCTTTGCGCCTTCATAGGGGCCGACGATCCCCAGTTCCTCCATCTGGTCAACGATA